>VMHT01009445.1_pt1 | contig 16331 bp, 13 predicted proteins | sample 4693611 | NCBI WGS metagenome assembly VMHT01 (sample SAMN12280063, study PRJNA550983) | marine metagenome | isolation source: seawater sampled from same location over 5 years 0.02-0.2 micron viral filtrate | place: USA: collected off the coast of southern California halfway between the port... ... | reverse complement strand
CTGAACCTTCAGGAAATGCTGTAGCTAACTTATTTACGTCATATGCAAAAGAACTCATTCTCTGTAGAAACTTATCATAAGAACCCCTTGCACCATATTCACTAGTAAATTTAGCTAAATCTGCCATACTGTTTAATGTGTCTTTAACATTAGCATAAGCTAGATTTAAAGGTTTTTTATCTTTAAACATTTCAGCAGCTTTTATTTGGTCTTCAATATTAGCCATCCTTTCAAAATGTGTATCTGCTTTTTTGTATGCTAAACTCGCAGCCTGAACCTTTTCAGGGGTGCTCATCTTTCCTACATCTCTTATTTCAGTCAGCATTGCAGCAGAATCATAGTCACCTGTCTTTGGATTTTCAAGAAGAGTTTCACCCACATTGTAATTCTGTGCTGATGGGTCTCTATCTAGTATTGGTCTTGGGTTAAAGTATTCAGGAAATGCTACAGCTAATTCAGCTTCAACATGACCTGACTTAGGTAACATTGCAGCACCATACTTATCTGTTTTATTGCTAAAATATTTTTTTATTAATAGTTGTTGCATATCTTTATCTCTTGCCATACCTGTTACTAATTCTGTATAAGTTTCAGGTCTCATGTTTTTCATAGATTCATATGGAATTTCTGCTGAAATAATATTTTCTAATACAGGGATGTCAGCAGGAACATTGCTTAAATCATCAGGATTTGTAAAAGATGGAGACATAGAAACGTTAGGGTCACGTGAAGTAGACAGTAGTTTAACACCTTCTATCTCTCCATGAAAACCTGAAGTGCTACTAGACATAAGACCTCTAGCTTCAGTAAATGGTTCACGACTTGAGAAATTAGTTGGAGTATTTTTTCCTATTCCTATTTGATTTGGGTTGAGCATGCCATCTGCATTTTCTGCACCACGTAAGTAATTTACATCAGCTACTATTTCAGGTCTACCTGATTTTAATGCTTCAGCTAATCTGTGATTACCTTCTGTTATGTATGGTGTGCCATCTTCTGTAACGGTTATTTTTATGTTTGTAGGTTTATAACCTTCTTGATTGATTGACTTCTCCAAGGCTATCAACTTATTAAATGTATTTTCTCCAGCATCACCTGACATTCTAAAGGCATCTTCTCCCATTTCCCCTTTTATACCTTTTAGTTCGTTTGGGTCGAACTTAATATCTTTTGCATAACCTGTTATACCAGAATACAAACCTACAGGACCTGCATTTGGATTAGTTGCTAGATATTCATTATTCTGCCTTATCTTTTTTTCTACATAAGTCTCACCTGTAAGAGCATCTTTACCTGCAGGATTATCTATTTTTAAATTTGAGCCTTGCCTCTTTTGATTAAGGGGATTACCTAAAGGATTTTCTCTAAATACTCCATCCCCTGAATAAGGTCTAAACCCTTGCGTTATTATATCATCTTTTCTAGTAGGTCTATTGTCTATTATACTAGTGTAATCATCTTCATCATCTATAAAATCGCTTTTACTCTTTATTTTTTGAACATCCCCTGTCAAAGGACCAACCTTATCCTGCATACCTTTAGAACCATGATACACAGTAATATTGTCAGGTCTGTTTAACCTTTTAATTGCTTTTTTCTTTTCTCTGTAACTTAAATTCTTCAGGTCTATTCTAGCCTTTGCTAACTTTTTAAGCTGTGCCTCTGATTGTTTATTTACTAATGCCTTATCTTCAAATGTTTTACTTGACTTAACCATAATATCTGCAGCTTCTGCCAAGTTACCTTCTTCAAGTAAGTCTTTTATCTTATCTTTGGCAGCGTTTTTACCTATCCTAGAAACAAAACCAATGCCCGGAATCAATCCTAATGCTACTAAACCTGTAAATGCAGCACCTAAACCAAGGTTTACTAGGTCTTTTTCTTTGTATCCTTTTCGCATAAGTTCATAGGCACGTTCAAAGTCTTCAGGTGCTTCCTTATATGCAATGATATCGCCTGTGACTGGAGCCATTGATGCACCTGCATACGCAAACTCTTCAGCAGTCATTGGTTTCATACCACTTGCATCTACTACTTCTTGGAACTCTGTCTTGCCTACTTCACGTTCTGCACGTTTTTGTTCAGCATCAGCGAACATTCTATCTGTTTCAGTTCCTAATTCAAATCCACGTATTGCCATTATTTTAAATCCAGTTCAGTTGAATTTTGCATTGCCCATTCATATAAGGTTACAACAGTTCCTGTTTCGTCTACAATCTTTCTATCTAAGTAGCTCTCTATATTTTTTATAGGGTCATACTTTTTACCATCGTAAAAATCTAATTCACCTTCCATCATCATTCTTCTATATTTTGTATTTAAAGTTTTTCTATCTTGAGCAGATAATCTTTGATATTTCTGCGTCTTAACAGCACCTAATTCTCCTGTATAATCTGCCCTAACTTCTAAGTCAGACTTTGCTTTTGATTTAGCCTTTGATATAGTATCTTGTGCTTTGCTAACTAAAGCAGACCTTCTTTCTTGTTGTGTTTTTAATGCTTTATACTTATCAGTTTTTATAAATTTTTCTAGTAACTCATTTAAATTAAGTTCCTTATCTCCTTCTCTACTTAAGTTTCTTCTTGTATACAAGTCAATCATTTCACTATTATCTCTTCTATACATATCAAAGTACTGTAGATTTAACTTGCCCATTTCTTCTTGTAGAGAATTTTTAGCAGGTCTTTTAGTAAAACCAAATAATTGTTTTTCTAATGGATTAACAGACATAGTTTCACCTGTTCTTAGTGGACTAACTGTAGGCGATTTATATTCATCATCTCCAAACATTCTACCAACCATAGTATTTTTACCCAAGTCAGGTAGAGCACGGAAACCCCTATTGGCTACTATGTCAAAGAAATCAACTTCTCCTGTTCTAGTCTCAGGAACGTATCTAGCATCTTTATCATATATTGCGTACATGTCTTTTACTGCCGATAATGGTATGGTAAATGTGTTTACAATGTTACCCACAAACTCACCTGCAATTTTTTCACCCTTTGAGCCTATAAAATCACCTTCACTCACAACGTCTTGAACTAACCTGTCTATCGCATACATACCATAGCCTGTTCTAAACTGTGAGCCTGAAAGTGCTTGTAATGCATCTCTCCAGTATGTTGTGTCTGTATTAGCAATCTCGGACATATCTCTTTTTCCACCAACATCCGTTTTATTATATCTATATAATATATCTGCTGCTAACATAAAAGGTGCGAAAGGACCATAGACTGCTCTACCATCTACATAATTGCCTTGGTCATCTTTAAATTCGTGCCAATATGCTGAATCTCCCTGTTGCTCTCTCCACTTATAAGCAGTATACATCATACCAACACCTGCTGACTGTTTAGCAAGTTTTTCTCTAAGTTCCTGTCCTGACATTTTAAGTGTCTCAGCAGCCCAACCTTTTTTCTTACCTATATTCTCTAATCCCATCATACCAATAACAGGTGCATGGTCATATAAAAATTGCATTTGGTTAGCTATATATCTTGGGAAGGGCATAAAAGAAGAAAGTAAGAATGGAAAATCCCTATGTGCTTTTAAGAAAGTTCTAGTACCTTTAGCTAAATAACCTTTATTTGCACCATCAAAAGATGACTGATACACAAACTCAAGTGAATCTTTTATAGATTTATTTATTATATCTTGGGGTATGAGATTAAACTTACCCTGCTCTATAATTTTACCCAAGTCATTAGGCAAGCCTTGTAAATTAGGTGCATCTTTTAATCTTCTTTTTAATGATGTCGTAAGCATTGCTTGCTTAAAAAAGTTATCAGATGCAGTGTTTAATACATTGACTGCTGTACCTATTTTAGCAAGCCTAGATTCTTGACCTGTTGTCGCAGCCAAATCAGCAGCATCTCTAAATAATTTCTTTGCAGTATCAGGCATACTTTTTTCTAGTAGTAGTCTAGTTACTTTTGCTTCATTAGGATTCAACATGTATCTTGCCATGTCAAGTGTACCATCAAAAAGAATATTTCTTAGTGGCTGACCCTTTTGCCTACCCACACCTACATTATATAATATATTGTCAGCGACCCTAACTGTTGTGTCTACTGCTACTCTCCAACCTGCGTTTATATTGTTACGCATAGTTGTAGCAGGTTGTGAAGTCATAAGACCTAATCTAGCTCTATCTAAGTCTTTAAATGGTGTAGCTTTCTTTGAAGCATTTTCCATTATCTCTTTTGCTTCACGACCACTAACACTAGAAACACCACTGTTCTCTAAATCTTTTAATACTTGAACTAAGTTGCCCTGCACCCCTAATGTTCTACCTGCTTCTGATAATTCAGCTTTGTATATTAAAGAGAATTGGTCAGGAGTAATATTGTATTCATTCATTATCCTTAACATATCGTCAGTTTTTATTTGACCATCTGTTATTGCTTTTTGTAGCACACTAGTGATTCTGTCACCTTTTGCAAACTTTATTTTATCTGTTATCTCCAAAGCTGCCGCGGCTACATTTTCAAATACTTCTGTAGGTAGTCCTGCTCTTAATGTTCCTAGCTGTTTAGCTTCAGCTATCTCATCAGTCAAGCCTTTTCCTAGTGCAACCTTTTCAGGGTCTAAGGCTTTTAATTGCCCTTCTATAAACTTTAATTTATTATCATTGCCCTTTTTAGCTAGTGTTTGTTTTGCTTTTTTATTAGCATTTTTAGCCACTGTTTTAGCTGCTTGCTGTGACACTTCTAATTTCTTAGCAGCGTTTAATGCTCCTATTGTTTGTGATATACCTGCACCACCTGACAATGCTCCACCTGTTACTGCTGATATACCACCTGTTGTTGCCACTTTACCATAATCAATTTCATCTTGATAGCCTGTCTCTTCCTTAACCATCTCTTGTGCGAGACCTTGACCTGTTCCTATTGCACCTTCAACAGCACCACCCTTTAAGGCACTAGTAGCTAAACTTTTAGCTAATAGTTTTCTCATACCTAACTTAGCAAGCTGAACACCACCTGATGTAGCTAATTTACCTGCACCACCTGTTAACATACCCAAGTACGTAGAAGGTGCTGTCAGAACTCCTTGTACATAATCTCCTGCAGCATCAAAGAAGCCTTCATCTTGTTGTGTTTCAAATAAATCTATGAGTCTAGCAAACTGCTCTTTCTCTTCAGCACTAGCATTTTGTGCATATTCTAAGTCACGCACAGCAGTAATTTCATTAACGTTTTGATAACGAAAATGTTCCATATAGGCATCATATACTTTTTGGGGGGTGTTTAAATCTCTGATGCTGTAGTTTTCACGTTTCTCTAAAAACTCAGTAGCGTCATTAATAAAGTCGACATCTTTTACTAAATTGTCTTTTACTTTATCTTTAGCATCTAGAAAATTATAATCTCTTTTCTGTTCTTCGCTTAACATTTTTAACTCAATCCTATTTAATTTGGTCTAAATCAGCTTGTGTTGCCTTTGGGGGAGTTAACTTCATTAATTTTTCAATTAGTTTTCTATGCCTTAATTTATTCATTGCATTGGCTTCATTTCTTTCTGTAGTAGTTAGACCTCTATCATCAATTATATCTTGTTTTCTTTTTAAGAAATCCTTAATTATATTTGATGCCTGAGTATTCTTTTCTACCTCATCTATTTCTTTTTTTGTAGGTGTGGTAGGTGTCCAATCATCTGGCATTATCTTTTTCTTTTCATTAAAGTTTACTGCATTAATATTTATTTTCATTCCATCAGGTGTAGATTTTTGATATTTTTGTCTGACGATGTCTAGAGCTAAACGTCTGTCATTGTAGGCTCTATGTTTTACATTATTGACCATAGACTCTACTTCTTCAAGTAGTTTAGCAACTATGTCATCAGCTATCTTATTATTTGCTACACTATCAGATTGAAACATAAATTCACCCGGACCTATACTTACAGGACTCTTGCCTCCAAGACCTTTTAAACCCATGGTAGAGGCAACGTATGAAGCTAGTTCTGTTTTAGACTGACCATAAGTAGGACCTCTTTCTTTACCTACAGACTGTAAAAATTGAGTACCTCTATCAGATAATCCAACTTGTGAGAAGTCTACAGCTTTTGTAGTACTGTCTTTAGAAGGTTGTTGTAAATCAATATTTTTATTTATTTCATCTATAGCTGAAGTATCTTCTTCGCCACCCCTAATAAAATTACGTAGGAAAGATTGATTCTTAGGTGCTTTTACTCCATCCATTAAGTTGTTTAATTTAACTGTAGGTCCTGCTAAAGCCTCTAGCACATCCTCTGTTGAGAATCCTGCTATCTTACCTCTATACTCTTTTGATACTTTGTACAAGCCATTTAAATCTAAAGTTGGATTTTTTGCTTTTTGCTTTAAGATTGTTTTAAGGTCTCCTGTCTGATAAGCCTGACCAGCTAGATATGGATTCATATCAAGTGCTACTGCTCTTTTAATTTCAGGCTCGGCAGCTTCTCTTCTTTCTAATCTTTTTAACTTATTTCTAGCTATCTCTTTTGTCGCTGATGCTGTTGCTGTTTCAATAAACTTATCTCTTCTTGCTCTATCTGCTTTCTCAAGTTCATCTATCTTTTCTGAAAAGCCTTCTAGAACGTATGGGTCTTGTTTTGCAGCGTATGCAGCGATAACGGCGGCAATGCCACCCCTAACATATTTATTATCAAAAGCACCAAAAGTGCTAGTCTCTTCTTCTTCCTTTTTTACTTCGTCTGCCATTAAGCTCTCCTAGCCATTAGACCTGTAGGCATTGTCTCTTCAGCTACAGGTGCTTCTTCTTGTATCATCTCTTCTTGAGAACCCATATCATTCTCATTAGCTACATTTTCAACAGCCAACTGAATAGTAGAATCTTGTAGTTCAGACTCTATATCTCTTTCTATTCCTGTCACATATTCAATCCCATCACTCTCGGCTATAAACATTATCATTTCCATAATAATAGGCATTGACAACATACCAACGTCAAGACTGTGTACACCATTCATCATGTTAACTGTCTGCATTGCATTAGCAATCATTGTTACAGGCATTTTTGTTTCTAGTAAATTTAATACGTTATCAGCAAAGGCATCATCCTGCATCTTAGAAATATAGTATTGTGCAACATCATCCATACTTGTATATTGAGCAGGTTGTTGCCAAGGTCTAGCACCTACTTCATGTGTCATCCCCATTCCCGGGACAGGTAAATCAAATACAGGTTCTTCTCTATTTTCATACATGATATTATACTTTCTGCTTTAACATATTTCTTTGTTTTCTTATAGCTATGAAATAATCTAATGCTATTTCTATAGGCTCTTGTTCTTTTTCTTCACTCTTGTCATTTTTTTTCTTTAATCTTTTTAGTAAACCCTTAACACTACTACTTTCTTTACTTGGTGTAGTAGACTTTCCTGATGCTTGCATAGTTTTTGCTAGGGCATCAAACTTAAGATATGTTGCTTTAGCTGCATTATTTATCATTTGTGTCATTTACTATTCCTTATTTTCCAAAAGCACCGAATATACTACCTATAATACTACCTAATGCTTTCTTACCTGCCGCAGATTTGGTAGCATTAGAAGCATATTCCTGTGCTTCTTTACTAATTTCAGCAATGGCAATTGCATTAATTCTATCTAACTCACTTTCAGCACTCTTCCATGCCCACTCAACAGTATCAGAATAAAAAGACCACATATTATTATATGCAGTATTTGACACATCTAAGACTGCTTTCGCATTTAGTTCGTTAGCACGATTAATGGCGGCAGTATCTGCTGTAGCTATCTCTCTTCTCCATACTGCATTACTTTGAGCAATAGCTAATTGATTTGTAGCATTAAATTGGTCACGTTGATTTCTTACTTCTGCATTAAAACGTTCTATGGTATTCTCTTCACCTGCATTAAACTGTGCCTGTGCATTTGACTGTGTTGCATTAAATTGAGATACGTTGTTGGCTAGGTTTGCCATAAATTGTTTGGTTTGATTTTCGGATGTGGCATTGAATTGTTTAGATGCATTGTCAGCAGCTTGGTCTGTTAAAATAGATTGGTTAATTGCCTGTGCATTAAACATGGCTGTCTGTTGTTCATTACTTAAGTTAGCCATTTCCTGCTGTAAGAAGTTTTGTGCATTCTGTACGGCAGCCTGTTGATTGTTACTTAAGTTAGCCATGTCTAGTTGTGACAATGCGGCAGCTTCAGCCATAACCATAGCTTGCTTGTTAGATAAGTTTTGTAAGTTCATGGTGTTTACAGCACGAGAATTTTCCATAGCTATGTTTTGTTCAGCAGTAAAATTCATATTAGCTATATCACCTATTCTAGATGAATTTTGAACTCTAGCCTGAAACGCTTGGTCAAACTCTTGACCTAAAAATGTTGCACGTTGTTGTGCAGCAAGCATAGCTCTTTGCTGTCTGTTGGATAAGTTTTGTGTCTCAAACTGTGCCTGTGTATTTGCATCAGCTTGTGCTATTGGTAGGGCAGATTCTAAAGCACCTTGTATAAGTGCTTGACCTGCTAGTGAAGATGCACCTAAACCCCTAGATGCCAACTGACCTTGTACAGCACGTAGAGTTCCTGCTGCCCACGCAGGTGGATTATTTGCATCAAAGTTTTCAGTTAAACTTGCTAACTGTCCTTGTACAGTAGCTTTTTCTGATGGGGTAGCTGTGGCGGCTTGAATCTGTTCCGTAAACTTAGATGCTTTTTCTGCGTCTGCAACACCACTAATTAATTCACCATCCTGTATCTCACGTTGTACAGGATTCTCCATTATATAGGCATTGCCTTGTGCAGCCTCTAAATCAGATACAGCAGACTTTGTTTGTTGAGCAGCTACTACTTTAGCTCTTGGGTCATCAGGGTCTGTTTGAGCAGGTAAGTTAGCCTCTAAAGCTGTTTTAACTTCGTCTGTAGATTTTGTAGCATCGTATGTTTCAGCAGTTACTTTTTGTGCATCGTCTGCCTTTGTAGTGTCTGCCTTACTTACCGTTGCATCTGTTTGTGTTCCAACTTCTCCTGTTCCTGTAGCTACATCTTGCCTTGGGTCTTTTTGGATTGTCTCAACCTTTGTGACAGCACCTTCAGGTATTGCACCTGTCTGTGCCATTTTCGCAGTAACATCTGTAACATTTGCAGGTCTAGTTCCTTCTACTACATTTCCATCTTTATCTGTTGTAGTTGTTGCAACATCACCATAGGCATTTACCTGCCCTTCACCTGTTCCTAGTGTTGTTGTAGGAGCTTGTTTTTGTTCATCTATTATTGGTTGAGTAGTTACGTTGTCACCACCTTCAGCAAACCTACGTACTGCACCCCCTTGTGCCATTTGAACAGCACGTTGATTGTACATATTCATCATGTTTTGTTTATCAGGATTTTGTTGTAAGTAACTGTCAAAGCCTTCTAAGCTACCTGTATAACCCATACGGTTAGCTATCTTTTGTAATCCTTGTGGCTTAAAGCCTTTAAACATTGCCATACTTTATCCTTACTTCATTACTATTGCGACTACTAAAGCTACCACCCCAAGTGTACCCACCATAGACATAGCTTCTATTCGCCACATTCTTTTGTCTAGAGCAGATAGTTTTTCATTAACTGCTTGATATCGGATGGCACATTCTTTTTCGTGTGCATCAAGTTCCATCTGTACTTTAAGTTCAGGTTGCATTTGTTGTTTCATTTAAGCCTCCTGAGACTTTCTAATAAAATGTGCTGGTAGACCCAAAAGAGGTCTTTTATCGTATTTATTGTTTTTAGAATATTTACCATTTATGTCGTTATAGAATAAAAAAACTTGCGATTGTATATTCCCTTTGAATGGCTCTCTCCAGTGTTCAATATCATATCCACGATAAACAATAGCATCTCCTTGATTCAAACATATTTGTTCGCCTTCTAATCCTTCTTCACCTGATTTCTCTACATACAAACCCCAATCATAACCATTAGGTGCATTGCTATAATCATAACCTAGACATACTGTAGCTGATACTTCACAACTTTCCCTATCTTTATGTCTAGGTAATTCTTGACCATATTCATAAATTCTTTGCATGGAAGAAGTTGGACATAAACTTAAACCAGTTATTTGTTCCATTTTTTTAGTACTATTATTTAATAATGTTTCCATTGCAAAATCGCCATACATACTAAAACTATCAGGTACTTGTGCTTGTCCATCGCTTCCTACGTTATGAAAATTACCTAGAAAATTATCATAAGGTAAAAATCCTCGTAAAATCATTGTCTTTATGGCTTTGCTTTTTAATAAAGTATAATCATATAAATAATTAGCCAATTCTTTCGATATAAAGTTTTTTACAAGTACATAGTTATTTTGGTTAAACAAAAGGCTCTCCACAAAACCAAGAGACTAGAGAATACCTAGTTCCCTTTGTTACAGGTCTCACTCTATGTACCATGTAAGAAGGAAAAACAATAACAGTTCCCATTTTTTCTTTGATTAAATTAGTGTTATTATCAAAAAACTCAAACTCACCACCTTCATAATTTTCATTAAGCACAATCGTCATTGATAATTTTCTTACAGTCTCATGTAATAAGGCATCTTCTGGCTTACTTATTTTAGTAAAGCCATTACCATCAAAATGAAAATCGTAATGTCCATTCTTTTTATACCTAGTTATTTGCATAGGTTCACAGGCACTAATCTTAAAATTCCAATTTGCATTTTTATTTGCAGCATTAAGATAATCCCAACAAATCTTATAAAGCCAATCATCATCGCACCAAACCACATCTGAATTTCTTGTTTTTTTCTGTAATTTTAAATTACTTTGCACACTATATTGAATTTTACCTTTAGTCCATTTATTTTTACCTAATTCTATTATTTGCTGACATGTTTCTTTAGTAAGTGCATTTTTAAAAATCCAATATGTATGTATTGCATTCTCTTTCATTTTTAAGCTCTAATGTTTCCGGGTGGCATAGAAATATAAAAATGGGTTATTGTATATCTACCATAGCCAACCTCTTTTGGTTCTGTATGCATTTTAACTGGTGTAACTTTATGCTCAAACATAGATGGGAAAAACAATGCTCTATTGTGTTTTAATTTAACCTGATGTTCGGAATCAGTAAATTCAAAATCGCCACCATGAAATAATCTTGGTTCTCTTACAAACCATATAAGCATAGTCCATGCATAATCATCCCAGTGAGAATCGTAATATTCATTATCTTCGTAATACGAAATCAACGAACTATCGGAGTTTGTAGAAAAGAAACTATTACAATAAGGTTTAATGTGACGTACCATATCATGAAATTGTTGTGTTCTTTGTTTGTACATATAATTAAATATGTGACTTTTTTGCATACCTTTAAGTGTAAATAATTCTTGAATGTGAAAACGAGATGCTTTAGATTTTGGTGTACCATCAGCCTCGTGTGCAACGTAAGTACTTTCTGCTCTTTCTACATTATCTTGAGATGAAAACCAGTCTAATTCCTTCCAAATATTTTTTTCTTCATTAGGTGTATACCAATTATCAAAGACTACAAAAGGTGTTTCACCATCTTTTTGAATCTGCACTTCCCAATTTTGTTGTTGAATATTATTAGGATTTGCAGATGATTTAAGTGGAACAGTATTATTTAAATCATTCATTATGTTTTTCTCCTTAGTACTTAATGACTTTAAAGTAACTAAAGAAATTTATTAAATTAAGAAATATAAGCTTTGCCATCCGTGATTGCATTATTAACTGTTGTCATATCTTCAGTTGTCCAAACATCGTAACCAACCATAGTTTCTAAAAAAGCTACATTGTGGCTGACAATTTCTTGTTTCATTTCGTCAGACAAATTATCAAGGTCTTCTTGTGACATAGTAACAACATTGCCACTTATTATTTCTTGTATTTTTGATGCAAAATCTTGCATATCATTATACATAACTTGTCTAAAATCAGCATCATTAATCAATAGATTCTCTCTATCTTCTGCTAAAACGTAAGTTGGCATTTCTATAAAACTCCTCTAGTTTATATAATTATAACATTAATTAGGTTGAATGTCAACCATTTTTACCTAAAAACTAAGGTCTGCTGGGGGATTTGATGAAGTGTAGAAAGTAACTTTGACATATCCTGCACCACCTGCACCACCATTTCTTATGCCCATGTTGGAACCAGCTCCACCACCACCAGAACCATTGCTACCTGCTAGTCCTGTATTATTTTGTCTTCCATCACCACCAGCTGAAACTGGAGATGAACCACCATCACCACCTATCATAGTACTCATTGTTGCAGAACCATTTTGACCAGAATTACCAGTGTTTGCAGTTACATTGTAAACACTTCCACCAGTACTCGTGCCACCACCTGAGCCACCAGCATTTGAGCCGTCAACACGACCTCTAACACCACCATTTCCAGTTGCTATAGTTGTACCAGCAAGTGTAACAGAACTATTTTGACCACTTGAACCATCTCCAGACCTATTTGGATTTGGCACAAACATACCTCCAGCACCACCTGAACCACGAATTGCACTTACAGTTTGTCCAGCAGAAACATTGTGGTAGGCAATAATGTTACCACCTGCTCCACCACCACCACCAGCGAAGTTAAACATTCCTCCACCACCAGCACCACCACCACCAGCACCAATAATTTGAACACCAATAGCTAAGACATTATCTGCAATAGTTATGTTAGTTGTACCTGCACCAGTAAGTGTTTGTGGGTCTGGTGGAGTATTATCAGCACCATAAAAATCAGCTGCTATCTGTATCTCACCAGAACTCGGTGCATTACCTTTACCATGATATTCAGATAAAGCATGAGGAGCATCCCCACCAAATTCAGTTGCGATATCATTTAAACTAACTTGACCAGAACCCGGGATTGGCATCGACTATTCTCCTTTTAATTCATTTATTTCTTGCTTAAGTTCTTTTATTGACTCGACTAGTAGACCTATGATTTGGTCATACTGAACTGTCTTGTATGCTACACCATCATCTATCTTTAATGGTAACTCTTTCTCACTTACTGCACTTGGTAAAACTTTCTCTACTTCTTGTGCAATAACACCTGCTGATTTCTTACCATCAGCTTTGTATGTAAATGTATAACCATTAAGTTGACTTACCTTATCAGTAGCATTTTCTATCTTCTCGATATCTGTTTTAAGCCTTTCATCTGATATAGTAGTAGAGAAAGCAATAACATCACCATCTGCATGAAAATCACCATCAGCCTCAAACCTAAATTCATTACTGTTGTTTATAGTAATATCCATACGAGTATTACCTGTAAATGAAATGAAGTCTGTTGAATCTAAACCTATATTACCACTTGCATACACTGTACCAGTAACATCTAAAGATGTACCATCATAAGTCAAATTAGCTTCTGCATTCATAGCATCTGCACCTGTTGCTGTTACAATTCTATTATTACTACCATTAGTCATAAAATCTGACACATCGACAGAGATAGCGTCAGCCGCAACATCAATACCTGTTCCTGCACCTACAGCAAGTGTTCTTGATGCACTTAATGTACCACCACCTGTTAATCCATCACCTGCAACAACATCCGTGTTTATTGTAAATGTTAGGTCGTAAGGGTCAGCATCAGTACCATTATCTACATCAGTCCAGTTAATGTCAATACCACCACCTTCAACAAACTTTACTTCCTTATCATTTGTAATTGCAACTTCTGTACCATCACCATCTTCGAGAATCCACGTATCCATCGTAGCACCAGTAGCTACTGCTGTAACTTGTCCATAAGCATTTAAGGTGATTGTATCTATCTTTGTTCCATCATCTGTTGAGCCATAAGTAGCTGCACCTGCACCTGCTGCTGCAAGAGCAATCGTAGGTGTACCACCTTCACTAGACGATGAGCCTGATATACCTGTTCCTGCAGTAATTGTTGCTACATAGTTACCTGTTGTCTGTGTTGTTAAAGCCACAGCATTATCGGCTATATGTTCGGAAGCAACTGCATCATCTGCAATCTTAGCTCCTGTGATAGCATCACCTGCTATTTTTGCAGTTGTAACATTTGCATCTGCTATTTTGGCAGTAGTTACATTTGCATCTACGATAGAAGCAGTTACCACAGCATTAGCAGCTAATTCATCTGCTCCTACCGCATCGTCTGCTAACATAGAGTTTACTACTTTTTGAGCACCAATTGTAACTGCTCCAGTATTTGCCATTGTTACATCGCCTGATAATGCCGCCACTGTAAAACCTGTTCCATCACCTATAAGTAATTGTGTGTCTCCAACTGCTTTTGCAGAAACAACACCTGAACTATTAGCATCTCTAACTAATACTGAATTTGCACCTTGGTCTGCTATCTTCGCTAACGTAACCTGTGCATCTGCAATATGAGCAGTATCAATAGAAGCATCTACGTAGTGTTCTGAATTAATCGAGTCATCAGCTATCTTTGTACCATCAACAATGTCAGCGGCTAAGTGTGCCCTATCAATAGAACCATCTACATATTGGTCACTATTTATAGAGTTAGCAGCCATCTTCGCAACAGTAATGTTAGCATCTGCTATTTTAGCTGTAGTGACGTTGGCATCTAATATTTTTGCAGTTGTCACAGCATTACTTGCTATACCTCCTGCGGCAATTAGTGGTCCTTCGCCTGTTGTACCATCATGTGAGTGTCCTGATGAGCCATTAAAGGCAGATTGAACTGCGTCAAACTCGCCATCCAGGTCTGAAGCGTTAATAACGTTACCATCAGCTATATTGTTTGATGCATCGTTACGAGTATATCCTGTTCCCATTTTTTTATCTCCTAGCGTTAGTAATATACTGCAGGGTAGCAGCGTCTATGGTAAATGTAGTACTTACATTTTCTTCGTTAGTTTCGTATATAAGTGATGCAGAAAAACCTGAACCTATTGTCTGCACTTCATAATACGTTTGTTGTTTACCACCAAATGTAGATGTTCCAAAAGTTCCTGAACCATATGTAAAGTTACCTGAAGCATCACTTGAAAACTCTATTACATTAGGTTGAATGGAGTTTATTTGGTCAAAATCAAATTTAAGTGATTTTTTAAGTCCAAACTGACCGTTAACATCTAAATACGTTGTACCTCTATATATTGTCTTACGAACCTTTGGGTCTCCTATAGGTATAAAGGGTGTAGCAAATGTTGCAGGTATGTTTGTTCCATCTAAAGTATTTCCCTGTTCCATTCTGTATATATACCCATCAGTAGCACCAAAGTATATAAATTCAGTACGACCAACATATTCACTAAATGTTACAAAAGCATTAAAACCACGTAAGTCATTAAAAGCTATTCCATCTTCTAATTGGGTTGCAGCAATTCCTTTAGCTGCATCATTCGTGAATCCTGAATTGTATCCAAATATTCTATATTGACTTTTCTCACGAATAATTGTACTACTAAAACCGTTAGGACTACTATTTACTAAATCTAATACTTCAGCCTGTATTGTTTTTGATACAGTTGCAAGGTTAAAGTCACCTATCTTCTCAGTGGCTGAAAATAAACGAAGTCCATCAGGTCCTAAGAATATAATATCTCCACCTATCTCTTGTATCGTATCTTCTGCAATACAACCTAAATCACGAGAAACAGGTTTTAGTTGAAAGTCTGCTACACTACTACCATTAAGTATATTTATACTATTTTCGCTAAATATTATTAGTTGGTCACGAAATACAATTAAACCTGTAATTGTATCTGCTATATTAATTACACCACCACCATTAGCAATGCTAACATCATTATCTTTGTAAGGTGCAGAAAAAACTAATTTTTTTCCGTTACCAAAGAATATATGATTTTTAAAGTTTACTACAAAACTTGAACCTGATACATCCGATGGTAAAGAACTTAATTGTTCAAACGTAGTTCCATTAAATCTATATGGTTTACCTGTACTGTCAACAAGCATAAGTTTTTCTGTACCATCAAAATCATACTTTAAAAACCTTACTTTAGTTGCACCACCAATTGTGACACCTGCACTATTGTATGTTGCATTGTCACTTATTTGTGTCCATCCTGAACCACTAGACCTAAATAAGTCATTACCTCTTACCACATATACCTGACTACTATAACTATGTATACCTCTTAGGACACCTGTGTTTGGTACAGTAGTTGAATCATACTTAGAGTATCCTTCTACTCTTCTGTATCCACCAAATATAGAAGGCTCAAAGTTACGTAATATACGTGCCGAACCGGGTGCTTGAAAACCTTGTTGATAAGGTGAAATATTTGTTATCAAGCCACCTTTAAATTCAAATGAGTAAGTTTGCCATGCGTCTGCCATTAGATAACAGACCTAGAAAAT
>VMHT01065961.1_pt1 | contig 16332 bp, 18 predicted proteins | sample 4693611 | NCBI WGS metagenome assembly VMHT01 (sample SAMN12280063, study PRJNA550983) | marine metagenome | isolation source: seawater sampled from same location over 5 years 0.02-0.2 micron viral filtrate | place: USA: collected off the coast of southern California halfway between the port... ... | reverse complement strand
TCTTCTTCTCTAGTATTCTCTACCGTGTAGAAATTTTGATCTATCTTGTAGCCCGGATTTTCTGTCAATCTATCCTCCATAAAAGCATCATCATACCAAACAGTTCTGTTATTTGGATATGCAAAGAAGTTACCGTCATCCATTCTAAACATGTGTGCGCATTTATGTTCAGGGTCTTCACTAAAGTTTGTATCTAACATGGCAGCCTTGTCTTCCCATCCAAAGTCGATGGTAAACATATAGGTGCCTTTTCTTTTTTCGCCATGCCAATCAACAAGTTCCGCTCGGCAGTTGGCTAATCTGTTTCTTCGTTGTACGTTAACGTACGAACTAAAACAATCCCAGTACATATGAATGTTAAGTGGATATTGCGGTGCGTCTCTTTTCCATACGAAAGCGTTGATCGGTCTTCGAGTCCAGTTTACTCCATTAGGTAGTAAACATTCGAATAGTATCGCTCTACGCTCCATACAATTTACCGTATGAATATCAGCAAACGTAAATTCACCATGCCCTTTGGTATGATTGTATAAGTATTCGTTTCGTATGTAAGCGCTGAAAGGTGGTATGTTGTGATTTAAGTATGGCATTAGTGCATCGTGTCCTTTGGTTTGAATACAATTACGTTTTCACCAAGTTCTTTTTGCTCTTTAAGCTCTTCTTGGACTTCATCTTCAACTAGCTGTTCTATAATATTTTCCATCTCTTCTCCGCTCATCATCTCAAAATCTTCAAGTGTCTGACCTAGTTTAGTAAACTTGGTCATGCGTTTTACGGCCGATGCGTAATGCTTCATAATATTTTTTGATGGAATCGCTTCTACGATTAACTGATTAGTATGCACGAGCTGTAGTGCCTCGACATCTTGAGTAAAAGATATGAAAGGTCTGAAAGCAAAATAGCTGTAACCTTCTTCTAGGTTTTCACACTCGACAATACGCATCGCTGCTCGTATAACCATGTGTGATTTTTCTTCATCTACTACGTCAGCAATAATCTCATCACCATTGGTAAATTTTAACTGCTTGAATGTCATAGCGCTACCTTATAAGTTTTATGATTGAACTTTTCTTTTTCATAAATTTTAAGTCGTTCATTTCCATGAAGCCATGCAAAATTCTTTTTAGTGTCAGTACTAATATTATCTATAATGTCGTAAAGTGTAGTTGGTTCATTATTATCAGATTTTCTTAATCCTCGTCCAATACTTTGAAGAACTCTGATCTGACTTTTCGAAGGCGACGCAAAAATAATGTTATGTAGATTCCGAATATTAATGCCGGTACTAAAAGTACCCAAAGATGCGACGATGATAGCATTTTTCTGTTTCTCCACTATCCCACGAATTGCTTCGCGGTCTGATGTTGCAACACTTCCTGATACAAAAAATACGCGACGATCTTCGGCCGCTTTATCTTGAATCAAATCGAATAATGGTTTCCCATGTTTCTCTACAAAATTAAACAATACTAGTGTATTACCTTTTTGGTCGAGAGCAAGATTGCTAATTAACCTGTTACGTTTTTCATTTGTAACTATATATTCTATTTCACCCTGATAGTCTTTCTGCTCACAGTCCCGTCTGGCATCCGACGAATGATCAAGAACGACCCTGTTAATATTGAGTTCTGCAAGTGTTCCTTTTTCTTGGAGAGACTTGGTAGTGGTAACCTTAAACGTCTTTCCAAAAAGTCCTTGAAGCACAAGCTCATGAGTTTGAGTTCCATCCAAAGTCCCAGTCGTGCCATATCGATACTTAGCCTCCGTTGCCTTGTTCATAATATTCATAAGTGATTTTGATTTAAAGCCATGGCACTCATCGCCTATCACCATGCCGAATTGATCATACCACTGTTTTGGTAATTTGTAAATCGACTGCCATGTTGTAATACAGATAGCGTTATCAAATGTTTTTTCTTTACCAGAATAAATTCTATGGATTCTACCTTCGGGTGATCCGTAAGAGATAAAGTCGCCGTACATCTGTTCAACGAGTGAAGTGGTAGGTACGACAACCAAAGCTCTACCAGCGTGCGGATATCTAACGCCATCCGTCAGTTGTGTCAACCAATACATGATGAGAATGTAAATAATTAACGATTTACCAGAACCAGTTGGAGATAGTAAGATACCGCGTGTTCTGTGTAGCGCTTCCATTACCGCAATAAACTGATAATCTCTCGGTTCAAACGGCAACTCCATTGATTTAATATATTGAGCTACGGCCTTTGGATCTGGCCTTTCATCGTGTATTGGTGATCCATATTTTTTTACATTTACAAGCTGATATTGGTACCCACGAGTCTCAATAAACTTAACCAAATGCGATATAAGACCGGCTGGTAATTCACCACGATTAGAATCAAACAGACGAATCTTTCCATCCCAAATCCTACGCTTGTACGCTGGCATAAACTTATAACCTGGAACGTAGAATGAAAAGAACTCTTTTATCTCTTCGGCTTGTCCCCAGTCGCATTGGACATGAAGCATCGCATGACTTAGTTTCCGGATTCGAATTGCTTCCACTTGATCATGTTCCCAATTGTCTGATGCCGCCACGTAATGTTACTCACTATTTCTGTTAATGTTTCAACTAGTGTTTTATAATATTGTATTTTTTCTTCAGACTTCTGTATCTCAGGATCTGAATCATAATAGTAATCCATATCACCTTTCATGATCTTAAGACCATTGAAAGGATCTGGATCCCACCCAAGCTCTTTTAAAGTATCGGGATCCATCTTGCCGTTGTACCATTCCCACTTTTGCTTAAGCAATATCTTTTGAGTGAACTCAGCTCTTTTAAGTAACAACTTAGAGTTAGCGAGTTTTTCTAAATACTTAGCATGTAAGAGAGGTGTATTACGAGAATCTTCATCAAGTTTCATGCCGATTCTACTGTCCTCGGCCCAGTCGGCCAAGACTTCTTTCAAGTCAATCATTATTTACTCCATCATATAGAATTATCTATACAAGCTCAAAAATGTTATATCTAAATGAAACAGGGAAAGTGATAAACTCTGTTCCACTTGAAGTCGATTCAAAGTTGATGGCTCCAAGGTTTGTAGGCATTGCACCTTGGTATCGAATATTTTTAACCTTATTGTTCATGCTGTTTAATATTGTCAATGTGATATCTGCCGTAGAAGGTATACTATCAGTTGACGCAGCACTTGCGCTGTTTCTATCGAGTGCACCCTTCAAAGGCGCATCGAGTAACCTTCTCATCCAGTCATGCATCTCGGTATAAGCTTTCATATCTTCATCAAGAATAATATTAGCGCTTAATTCACCGTAGTCTAAAGTACCACCAGGCATTGGAATACTTCGAACTTTTCTAAACTGTAGTTCGCTTGGTACTAGTGTTAAGTCTGGATGCTGCACGTTCTGAGCAAAGAACTCTAGATTCGGGTAGTTTTCCCGATCTATGGTAAGCTTATAACCAGTAGGTTGTAAGTAGTTTATATTTGTAGTTAGTGTAGCCATAAGTGTATTTATACAAAAAAAGAACCCCTCCGAAGAGGGGTTCAGTTATTATGTCAAAGCTGAATTTAGCCCTATGAAAGGATATTATTAACAGCTGAGATACGATAGTACTGGTTAGTACGATCTGTTGCAAGCCCGTTTGATGGAGTTGTTCCAACGAATGGGTTTGATACCATTCCGTAACGAGTCTTGAAGCCGATCCGAGGCTGGAAGTCTTCCTCGCCCACTGCTTTGACCATTGTCAAAGGAACGTATGGGCAGTAGAACAATCCGGCGTCATATGGGTTTGTACCCTTATAACCGACGTTGACATAATCGCGGCTTGAGAATGGATCGATGTAGACACGGATCCGTCCGTTCAAGGTACCTGCAAATGTGTTACCAGTGTCGTCCACGTTCAAGTTTGTGGACAATGCTGGAGTGTAATCCAACATGCCAGCAGCGTTAAGGGCTGCAGCAACATCTGATGAACACAGGATAAAGTTACCTTTACCACGACGTGTTTCTTTAGCGATTGTGTTGGCTTCACGCTCGATCTGCATGATCAGACCTTTGTACTTCTCAACTGACCACCGGCCGTCGACGTCTGTTGCCAGGTCGATGATACCGAGTGTTTGGTTTGAAGTTTGACGTGAACCGATTTTAGCTTGACGGTTGACCGTACGTACAACCTCACGGTTGATTTCAGCCAAGATTTCTGTTGACAGAATGTTTGCCAACTCGGTCTCAGCATCCAAGCCGTGGATTGCTTTCAGGTCTTGTGCAAGCTCAAGTGTGTAGTTAGCGCGTAACGCACGTGACTTTGCTGTCACTGTGGACTTTTCAATTGTAAAGCCCATTGGTGCAAGTACTTCACCTGAACCAACGCCAAGTACTTCAGCTTCTGCAGTTGTGTATGCATCACCAGCGTAAGGTACGTGTGTTGCACCGGAGTCAACGATTGTTGAGTCGTTGTCGCCGTCCAAAGTACCAGCCAAACCAGATGGACCAAGCGAACCGTTACCGGTTGTTGATGAGTCACCTGAGTAGCCGACTGGAGCTTCGTTGAAGAGAGCTTCGTCACCGTTTGATACACCAGCTTTTGTCTTCTGGAAGGTTGACTTCATTGCGAAGATCAAGCCTGTTGGTCCAGTCATTGGCTGCACACCACAGATGTCATAAGCAACAAGGTTAGGCATTGCGCGACGTACGAGTGCGATAAGGACTGGGTTCCAGTTAGCAGCACTACCTGCTACGGTTGTTTCTTGAAGTTGGCCTTCTTCTTTGAGGGCCAATTCTTGGTTTTCTAGAATTGTGGCAGTAACTGCCCGGCGATGCGCGTCTTGAATAGTACCGGCGGCTTCATTGTCAAGTACCGGTGCCCATTTTTCGACGAGCTTATCGTATGAAACTACGTTATGCATTTCTGATAATCTCCCTTAGGATTTGATTTGTCTATTGATGGCAGCCATGTACTGAGACATTGCATCTGAAGTTTCGACTACGGAATCACCGTCTTCTTCAACTTCTTCTGAAACACCTTCAGCTGTTGCCGGTTTCTTGAAGTAAGATTCCTTCACTGTATTAACTTTTTCAGCGAATGCGTCGCTGAAGTCAATATCTTGTACAAGGGACTTTAACTTCTCTACTTCTGTCTGAGCCATATCTTTTGAAGCTTCACGAATTACTTCGTTACGCTTATATTCTTCTAGCTCACCAGACATTTCGATGATTGTACCTGTTGATTCGTTGAGTTTGCTTTCCAGCTCTTCAACTTCACCAGCAAGTTCGTCAACTAGGTCGACTTTAGACTCTGGTACGTCGATGTACGATTCAGTAAACAGATCCTTAAGACTGTTCATGAACTTTTCAGCGATCTCTGTACGTAGGCCAGCCTGTACGGCTACTTTGTTGTCTTCCATCCACTGCTCAACTACGTAGTTCAAGTAGGAATCTACTTTTTCTACCATGTCAGCTTTGGTTGTTGAGACTTCTTCTGCCAATTCTTCTTGATACTTCTCTTCCAGACGATCGATTTCTGTTGAAAGCTTTGACTTAATCGCAGCTTCAAAAATCGTCTCGGCTTTCGCCTTGAACTCATCTGACAGTGTAGCCTCTTCGGATACTAAAGCATTCAGATCTGCTTCGAAGTCTGCCTCATATGCAATTTCTTGCACCGGTGCATCATCGTTATCCAAATCTTCTTTCTTCATGTGCATCATTTCTTGCTTGTTCATGTACATGGCCTGGAGAGATTTTTTATCCATCTTACCCATGTCTTTCATCATAGCAGCCATTAATGCAGCTTTAGTCTTTGGCATTGGATCTTGTTTACTAGCGTCTGATGCGCCACCTCCGGTACTACGCTTTGGCGCAGAACCACTAGCATCGGCGGCTTTATCAGCACTTGCAACAGATCCAGCTTCGTGATCATCCATCTCCAAGATAGTCTCGTCATCTTGGAGTTCAATTTCTTGATCTTGATTCTCTTGATCAGTCATTTAATTGACTCCTTATTTTTAACTTTTTAACAACGAGAGGAAATTTTTGAACTCACGAACTTGTACCTCATAGAGATCAGCACGCGGAGCTTTTTTAATTTCAGTCTCCATTTTTTCAATTGCTTGAGCCGACAAAATACCGTTATCCCAAACCCAGTCAACACCTTCCATAACTCCATTAACAAATGCAGACGGTGCAGATGGATCTTGTACTATATCGATAGCATTAAGCATAAAGTCGTCTTTGACGACCATTGCGTTATTTTGTTGCATCAAACTTCCCATACCACGAGTCGAAACGCCCAGTTGAACACCACCGTCGAGAAGACCTTTAACAATCTCGCCCATTGGAGTATTCAATACTGTGGCTTTGCCCATAACATCATTTCCCTCAAACTTGAGTTCATCGATCTTATGAGAAACTTTATCTAAATTAACGGTCGGTCCTTCAGGGTGATTCAATTCACCAACAGCTCTACCTTTGGAAACTTGCTTGTCGCTATAAGCGTTAACAGCTTTTTCCATGATTGCTTTTGGATATATCCGACCGTTTCTATTCTTTTGTTCTGCCTGTGCAAATACACCTTCGATAACGTATTTCTTCTTACCAGATTTCTCTTCGGTAATAACGTTATAACCGATTTGATGATCTACAAATTCTGAAATAAGTTTCATTGCACAATCCTATCCACGAGGGTGAGTAACGCTTGTTAGTAATACACCAGCGTTAGCAGCATACACTTTAGTAGTGGCTTCTTTTGGTATCAATACAGTGTCACCACCAGCGATCGTCATTGTAGCACTGTCATCCAGCGTGGGGCTAATTAAAAATACTTTATGCGCCGTTGTTGTACCGTTAACTGCTCTTACAAGTGTCGTATCACTTACTGTAGATGCTGCACTAGCTAAAGTGGGCGAAGCAATCTCAGCTTGTAATGGTCTATAAAATTGAACCATAGTTCACTCAACCTTTCTTACGTGTAATATTATTTATATGATTTTAATTTTCTACTTAAACGGATTCTTCAGTGTCTTCTTCATCGCCCATATCATCGCCATCATCATCGTCCACATTCCCTTCATCATCAGAATCTTCCACATCCATATCGTCATCAGATACGTCTTCAGAATCTTCCATGTCTTCATCTTCGACTTCATCTTCGTCCTCCTCCTCAGAAGCATTGTAGATTGCGTTCGATAAACGAATACGTTCTTGATCCATAACGTCGTCAAGTTTTACGCTAACAGCCTGACCAAAAATCTCATTGGCCTTATTATAATCTTTTGCCAATGCAGCGTCAACTAAATCTGCTAACGGATTTTTCACCACTGGTGGTTCTTCAACTGCGGCTTCTACTTCACTCATTCTTCATCTCCTTGTTCGCCAGATGCTGGCAGGTTCATATTCTTTATTTCATCATCAGTAAACTTTAAGACATTCTTTTGTATCCATTCCTGTGAGAAATAGGTACCAATATAGTTACTAACCTGATCGAGAGTCTGTAGCCTCTCTCTAAGTATTTCTGATTCTTTTAGCTCAGAAAAATAATTATCTCTTGCAAATACTACAACAATATCATTCTTCATACCGCGCCAATCGTCTTCAGTCATGACACCTTTAAGTACTAATTGCTTTTTCAATATGTCTATGAATAATCCAGCAAATCGAGTACGTAAACGATCTATGAACTTTTGAAACTTCAGTTCGTCACGATTAATCTCAGTAGTTCTACCGATAGCGAATGATGGGCTATCTTGTTCTAACCGGTTGATCGGCACATTAAGTGAACGATATAATTTCTTTTGAAAGTAAAATATATCTTCGATCTGTCCAAGGTTTTCACCACCAGGTAGCGTAGATATTTCTGTACCTCTACCACCTTCTCGGCGTGGCATCCAAAAATCTTCAAGTAATGACTGGTGTTTACGATCATCTTTGATCTCACCGGTTTGCGCATCATATACGAGTTTATTACGATACCGAGTCATGATGTCTTTCATATACTGCTCGGCTTTACCTCGAGGAAGGTTACCCACGTCCACGTAGAAAATCCTACGTTCTGGAGCGCGCGCTAAACGATAGATAACCAACGAATCTTCCATCATTCTTAACTGATTCAAAGGCTTTAATGCTTTATGTAAGAATGATAATACTTTTGAGCGTTTTTCGTCAAGCAAGCCTGATGTACAATACGATATAGAATCAAGAGTTAATTTAACACCGGCTGCTTGATAACCTGGTTTTTCTTGATAGATGAAATACTCATCTACCTTTTTAACCAATGGTGCACCGGTTGCTACATCTTTCTTTTTCTTTATTTGTCTTACTTTACGAATACGTGCAGCGTCAATTGGACGAATGTCAATGATACCTTGCTTGAGATTACCTTCATCGACTACAAGGTGATGGTATATTCTACCATCGACGTACCATCTTCGAAAGATGTCGTGTCCTAGTTCTGTAAAATCCATCATTGATAAGATACCATCAAACTCATCTTTGATAGATTTTTTGATGGCAACTGGTGCTATCAAACTATCCATGTTTAAAGTAACAGGTTCGTTTTCACCACCGATAATGGCTTCGTTTGTAATGTCTTCGATCGCTGCATCAACTTCTGGATGCATTGCAACGCCACGATACTTCATAATCAATGCATGATTATCTTTTGCATCCGTGCCGTCTTGATTAATGTATTGGCCATAATGAGAACCTGATGCGGTTACGTAACCTGCACCATCTTCGTCTCGGGCTGGAACGATTGAAGCGGCCTTGGCTGGATTCTCAGCGCTGGCTCGTTTAATCTCAAATCCAAATAATTTAAAGCCGTCTTGTTCTGCCATGTAAATTCCTTATAATAAGAGGAGAGCGGAGTACCGCTCTCCCTTTATATATTACTACTGATCAGTGGTGTTACTGGTCCAGTATTGATACTGCCACTCGATCTGGAATCTTTCGATCTGATCGTCAGCGTAGCTGAGTTCAATCGCAGATAGCGATGAAGGCCAAGCATCTTTGATTGTGACTGTCTTAATGACTGATTCGTCACGATCAAATTGTTGTACCTGAAGATCAGCGAAGTAGAGTTCTGGATTCTGCACACCACCAGCATCTGCATGGTTAGCGATTGCATTCATCCATTTTTCCATTTCGTCCCTGATCTTAAACCCTGTATCGTTAATGACTGTTACAGTCCAAGGATCAAACGTTCTGTCGCCGGCAACTTTCAATCTACGACCGCGGAATGGAATCTCAATTGTTCCTACGGTTGATGCGGGCAGCTGAGCTGCCTCACACATGAAAGATGCAAAGTCGACGTCGAGTGCGACCCCTAAACCACCACGTGGGTTGTTCAAGGTAACCTGAAAGAGATTACCGCGAGCACCACCGCCAGTGAGTCTTGACTTAAATTCGTCTACACTACCAAGTGCCATAAGTTATCCCTCCTTAAAATGCCTGCCCAGTTACTTCCTCGAAGGAAATACCGGTACGAACTGCGACAAAGTTTAGCGTTACGAAGTTGATTGAGCGAGCCGGCTTAATAAAGATATTAGCGATGAACTCGTTACGATCAACAACATTCGGAGTGTTTACTGTTTCATCAGCAACAATCCTGAAGTCTGTAATACCGCGGCGTCCTTTAACATCACGTAGTACTGGCTCGACGATGTTGACGAACTCAGCTCTTGTAAACTCATCATTGAATTCAAAGAGTACGTTCTTGGCAGCCCGTTCAATGGCCCGCTCAAGTGTCAAGAACAATCGACGTACGTTGATACGATCGAATGCCGAAGGTCTATTTTCATGGGTCTTATCACCAAACAATAGTATTCCTTGACCTGGAAGGTTCACGATTGGGTTTACTCCAGCTTTGTAAAGAACATCCCTGCGTGTCTTGTTTGGATTGTATTCTACAGATGTGACACCAAGCAATTGACCCCGACGTGTACCAGCAGGTGAGAACCATGGAGCAGCCACACGATCTGTTTCAGCCATCAATCCAGCTACAGACGAGCTTGCTGGAATCTGAATGAATTTATCGTTGAACTTATCGTAGACTTTCAAGTAGTTACCTGCAACAATGCTGTAACTTGATCTTGTAAATGTCGCGGATGTTGCTGTAATGTTTGTTGTAGCTGTTGCTTCACTGGTTACATTTACAACGTCTGTTCTAGCAGGACCTGTTACAACAACGCAATCTTTACGTGCTCTTGCATTGGCAACAAGGTCGTTTGTTACGACGGTTTGATCAGCCCGTGATGACATACCAGGCGCAATCAAGAAATCAACTTCTACAATGTCTTTGTCTTCGAAGAAGTCAAATCCAAGTAAGTACTGGCTAGCAGACAACGTGCCTGAGTTTGCGCCAGAGTCGAAGTTATAGTCTGTTACTGCTGATGTGCTAACTGCGGTACCGAGGAAGTCCTTAGCGGTTCCTGGTGTGATTGCGGTTCCAGCATTACCGGTATTAGTATCGTCTGAATCAAAACCAACCATGTGAACGTACTGTGATCTTGTATTGATTACATCTTTCACAAAGATATTAGATCCATCTACCAGTGATACTGCGTTAGATGCTACTGACAGGAATGGATAACTTTCTAGAACTGTACCCTTTGTTCCTGTGAACTCACCATTCTTATCAACGACTACTACGTGAACTTCATCGTTTGTTGCATCGTTAGCACCGGCGAAGTCTGATTGACCAGGTGCAGTATCGAAGGAACCTTTGTAAGTCCAGCCAGAAAATGCTGAATCGTTGATCGAAGGTGGGCATATTGAAACTTGTAGTGAGTTACCAAGTGATCCTGGAAACCTACCAATGAATGTAAATCCGTCAGAATCAAGTGCTGCTTCTTGCGACTCGAATGCTGTTGGATTTTTAACTGTTGGGACTGAGTAATTACCTACAGCGTAGTTACCTTTAGCTACTGTTCTCCGGCCGGTTGTTGATACGGCGTTTAAAGCTGAAGAGTCTGCTACACGTAATAACTGCAGTGTGTTTGAATAACGCAAGAACGTTGCTGCGTCATGATAGTCTATTGAGTGAGAAGTGTCTGGTGCACCAAAGGTTTCTGTTAGTTCTTCTTCATTAGCGACTAACGTTCTTTGGTCAGCAGGTCCCCACATAAACTTACCTACGTAGGCGCCAGTAGAAGTTTGAACATTAGGCACTCCGCCTGTAAGATCAACTTCCTTGACTACTACTGCAGGACTTTCGGATGGTGCAAAAAGTGCCATTAGTTTACCTCTTGGGTTCTATTTATATGGTTCATGATACGGTTATTTCAATTACCCAGTTATTTATATAATTACCGAATTCCATGGTCATCGAACTCAACATACCAATCTGGCTTACCATCGTCTTCTATCTTTTTAATAAACTCTGAACCGTCATCTACAAATCCAAAAGGTACCACATCATCTTCAATTTGTTTCATTCTTTCTCTAAATAGCATTTCTTTCAGGTTAATATCTGTCATATCGTTAAACATTTGTGTTTGAACAAAATACCCGAACAGTACTAGATTCATTACAAGATCGTCATGGTTACCGGTTGAAGCCTCGTATGAATTACCTCTAGCCACAAAAGTAGATATCTCTAGAATTGTACTCTCATCGACGATTGTTAATTTATGATTCTCTAAACAATCTTTTAAACCAGAACAACCTAATCGTTTTACTTTACGTGTCATGGTAATACCAATAGCGTCAGCTTTAATTGAATTTTCCATATGCACGTTTTCGTATTCTAAATCGTAATATATTCCGTTACATACTACGGATCCTTGGTCGTTTGATTCAATCACTACATAGGCACTGTTGTAGACTTTTGCGTACTTATATATAATTGTAGGGAAGAGTAATGGAGAGATAGTGTTGTTCCGGTATACAGCCACTTGCTCAAAAGGCGTGACGCTAATATCGATTAAAGTAAAAGTAGAGTAATCCTGTCCTCTTCCCTTCCCAACATCTACGGTCATAATATAATCATGACCTTTTTCTGGATGTTTATAAACAAATCCATCGCCGTTTTCAATATATGAGAGTGGACTGGCTGCTCTTAGTTCCATCAAGGCTTCAGCACCAATTAACGTATCACCGGTGCCGAAGAATGTATTACCAAACTCTTGGTCAAATTGCAGCTTAGACGTATTGTTTATCGTTTCTTCTTTCCACTTCTCGGTACGACCAGGTACGTCCCACCAATCAACTCGAAAAGAATGATACTCGTTAACTCTTTGTTCTGCGCCTTCCCATATCTTATAGAACATATTACCAATACCATTTGCTGTGGACGTGACAATCACTTTGGTGTCCACACCAGATGAAATAACAGGATATGTAGAGGCATAAAACTCTGCAGCTTTTTCTACGAACGCAAACTCATCTAGATAAAGCAGGTTAATACTAAGACCCCGGATAGAAGAACCAGTGGTTGCAGAAGTAATAATTCTAGAATTGTTACCGAATTCAAGAGAACCTTTGTTGACAGACTTAGCTCCGGCTTGTAGAAAGAACGGTAGGTTCTCAAGCATAAGCGTGATCCTGCCGAGCATTTCTCTGGCAGTTGCTCCTTTGTTAGCAAGGATCGCAACAGTTTTTTCCGGAGAAAACAGCGCGTACCAGAGCAGGTAGGCACACGCGGATACCGATTTACCGCTTTGTCTGCATGCCAGAACAATGTTAAACCTATGCTCATTGAAGTTACCAAACATCTCTCTTTGATAAGGATAAAGATCGAATGGCACTAAACCCTTATCAAGTGACACAACCTTAATATACTTTTTAGCGAAGTATATGGGATCATCCATACATTTCTTGTATTCTTGTATCTTTTCAGGAGTCCACTCTTCTTGAGCATCAGCTCGTTTGAGATTTATGTTCCCCAGATACGTCGGTATGTTCGGTTGCTGTTGCATCTACTATATCGCCTTGAAGCAGTCGTTGAATATCGGCGGTTGAGCCAATATAAAAATTATTTTGTTGATTTTCTACTTGCTTCATTTCATTTTGTTGTTCAAGAGCTTTTTGCTTCTTATTCAGTTCCATCAACTTATCGTTGACATCAGAAACGTTTTTCAGTAAACCTGCTAATACTTCGTATGCTCTAGGATGTTCAGATTCCCGAGCCACGTCTATCATATTGTCTAGTGCGTCTTTACCCTTTTCAATCAATTCATAATATGTTTCTCTTGAATAGTTGTAATCGTTCTGGTGATTACTATCCTGGTGCATCGCTGTCTCCATCATAATCTATACGGGTGAATCCAAAGTCGGAATCAGCAAGTATGTTCAAAGAAGTTGGGTTAGGTACTAGTTGTATTGTATTCAATCTAATGTCTGAATCATTCAAGCCAGCTCCAATATCAAAAACTTTAGCACGTACATCACGAACAACCTCTCCAGTATTTATAGCACCATAGAACCGTACTCTCATTTCAAAATCCATGGTGTATATGATTGTTCTACGTGCGCCTAGTTCACCTTCAAAATCGTCTTGAAAACTTACACTTGAAATTGCAATTGGTATATCTTCTAAAACATCAGGAAAATCTGCAAATGGTTTTAATGTTACTGAATACTGTGGATTGAAGGTAGGCAATATTTGCTCTACTATTTGTAGTGCGTCATCTTGAGTTTTTGTGTATATGTTTAATTGAAAAGAAATTACATATGGCACACCAGCGAAAAATTTATTTCTATTTGTGTTTGCAGTACCGAACCGAGTGAAATTATTTGTCTTTGATAGCTGTCTTTGATTATCATAAGCAATAGATGTAATTTCAAAAGACATACGTGGAAGTTTAATCGATACTTTTGTATCAGTGTCGAGATCTGGGTTTTCACGAATTCTGTCTAGGTACTTTGCTTTTGGTGCGTAAGCAAGTGGAACTTTTACTTGAGATGTACTAGCACCTGTAGTTCTATTCTTACGAACCACATACAGGTTATTAAACAGTTTACCAAATATGGCAACTGCCTTTCTAGTTTTCTCGTGATAAAAATGAGTTCCAAACATTAGCTTTTATAGATCTTCTGTAAATGTGTTTCAAAGGCTTCAACCTTTGCTAGTCTATCTGGCCAGAGAATATATTCTTTTTCTGGATTCTTCTTTAAGTTATTTAACAAAGGCACAACTGCGTTGTATAGTTTATCTATCTTTTCTTGAGTGTTCATTTTTTCCGCGGCAACTGTTTCAGTCTTTGCAGCAGCTTTTTGAACAGCCTCAAGTTCGTTTTCGTCTACGGCTGTAAAACCAAAATCAAAAAAATCGTCACTCATTAGTCATTCCCCGATGGATCACCAAACGGATTCGATTCGCTAAAGTCAAGGAAGTCGTCACCAAAAGATCCAAAGTCTGTATTTTGTTCGTTTTCAGAAAGTTTATTCAGTTCACCAACTGTCTGTATAGTATGAATGTTAGTTGCAGAATCAAATGTTGCCGTGCTATCTGCTTGGAATAATCTAAATGTACCATCACCAGAAGTTAAATTAACCGCGTGTACAGTACCATCTGAATCTGAGTATCTAGCAACTTCAGCGGTAACAAGTACTCCACTTTGGTTTTGCGTGATAACTGTATCTTTCAAGATAGGCTTTGGATTGTTAACATCTGCTCCTTGTATCTTCAAGGTATAGATGTATGCGTGATCTTTTTCGATATCTTGAATAGTGTCAACACCTGTATCGAAGTCTTCTCCGTTGTAATCGAACAGATGGGCACGTAGTTTATAGACAGGAAGATTTGATAACTGATAGAACGGCATCTCATGTTCTACGTGCGTAATCTCAAACATGGAGTTTGAAAGCGGTAGGTAAATTAAATCACCTTCTCTCGGTCTATCGCTGTTTATATCGTTATCAATTTTTCCTATAGTTTGTTCCCATCTTCTTCTGGATACTACAAACGTACATTCATCACGAATCTCAACACCAAACCTTGTAAATAGATCTCCCTCTCCATCGAAACCTTCGACGTTATCAAGGTACATTTCTATCGTATAACTATTGGAGTATTTTGCTGGAACTTCTTCGCCAAAAATTCTGTCCTCGAACACAGTAACTCGAGGAAGATAAAAAACATCTTGGCCGTGGATTTTTAAAGACTCAATTACGATGTCTTCGTAAAGGTTTTGTTCTGACCTTACATTATCTCGTATGTAAAAATTTCGCATGTCATCACCCTAAGAAGAAGTCTGCTGGCATTTCATGTTCGAGTCTAATTCTCTCCCTTAGGTCTTGAAGTTCACCGGTCGCATCGTCGAAAAGCTGTCTACCATTTAATATAACACCACCAGGCAATTGCATGCCTTCAAACTTTATTAGATTTGAACCCCACTGTAGTTTAAACAGCGCTGTGGTATATTCTTTCAGCCACATGTCATTATATATTGATGTATGCGTATCTGGATCGATAGTGCTATAGAATTCATAAACTATAAAATCACCAGCTTTAACATCTAGATCTTCAATATGGCCATGCAAATAAATCCTACCTTGCCTGCGCGCAAAGTCTACCATCGTATGCCCATTCAAGGTCATATCCAACAACGAAAGATATTGTTGTATTTGTTCGTAGTAAGCAATATCACCTGCGAACTGTGACATGTCAGTAATTTCTGACAAGTGCATCTGGTATCTAAGATTGAATATATTTTTAGAAGCTGTGGCACTTGATATTAGAGGAAACACTCTTGACACAAAATGTACGTTAGAAGAAACCGCTATATACTTATTGCTTATATCGGTTGCGGTTAACTCATGCGAAAAGTAAGCCCGATGAGTAGCGTCAGAGTGAAACTCTTGGTAATACTGGATAGCCTCGTCAACCCGGTCTTCTTTCTGATCTTCATCAATATTGATCTCAATGACTGGGTCACCAAGTTTTCTAAGGCAATAATCGATCAATTGATCTCGGGTTGCGGGATTGGCCATTAGTTGCCAGCTCCTACTACTGTTTTAAGAGTTGATCCAGCTGTATTCTTAATCAGCAACGTACTTGCGCTTGCCAACTCGTTTGAGTTAACAGTGTTAGCTTGCAACGCTACTGAGATACTAATACCAGCGGTTCCATCAAAGTTAGCCGTACCAACTGCGTCACCTGAGACCGCGATTGCTCTAGCAGTTTCTAGTGCTGTGGCAGTGGCAGCGTTACCTGTACAAGATCCTGATGAACCAGTTACGTTACCGGTAATGTTTGCAATCAAGCCTCCAGTTGAAACTGTAAGGTTACCGGTTTGACCGGCAGAATCTGTGGTTGTACCTAGTGCAAATTTATCTTCTGTTTCATCCCAGATAAAAGCAGCGTTATTACCAGTTGACCCACGCTCAAAAATAAATCCTAAGTCGTTGGCATTT
>VMHT01140865.1_pt1 | contig 16340 bp, 12 predicted proteins | sample 4693611 | NCBI WGS metagenome assembly VMHT01 (sample SAMN12280063, study PRJNA550983) | marine metagenome | isolation source: seawater sampled from same location over 5 years 0.02-0.2 micron viral filtrate | place: USA: collected off the coast of southern California halfway between the port... ... | reverse complement strand
TCAGCCTGACCACGGCATCGCCCTGTTGAACGAAGGTGCCTGCCTGAACCTGCGCTGGAAGTTCTGACCACTGTTCCTTGGCGTGCCCGCCATCTTTCTCCCGACATCCGCTTTGTCAAAATGTCATGACCTGACGCATTGTCAGCTTGAATCTGCCGTGTGATCATCCACCTTAATTGAGATTCTCAAGCGACGAGGAGCCGGTAATGGCAGCAGAGAACGGAGTCTATTGCGACGACGCAGAACGGTGTGTTGATCGGGTGATTGAACGGGTTGGCAAGCGCATTACCCTGGGCTTGCCGCTTGGTCTTGGCAAGCCGGTGAGGTTTGTGAATGCGCTCTATCAGCGTGCCAAGGATGATCCGGACATTGAGCTGCATATTGTGACAGCGCTCTCCCTGTTAGCACCTGAGGGCAGTTCTTCCCTGGAAAAACGTTTCATGGGGCCCTTCGCCAAGCGCCTTTTTGGCGATATTCCGGAGCTGGCCTATGCCCGTGATGTCGCCAATAACCGCTTGCCAAGCAATGTCCAGGTGTCTGAATTTTTCTTCAAAGCTGGCAGCTACCTGAACAATCGCAATCAGCAGCGAAACTACGTATGCACCAACTACACCCATGCCGTTCGCGACCTGATGGCGCAGGGTGTGAATGTGGTGGGGCAGATGGTTTCCCCAGGCGAGCCCAATGGTTTTCCGGGCCAGGTGAGCTTTAGCTGTAACCCGGACCTGTCACTCGATATCCTGCCGCTGCTGCGGGAGCGTGAACAGGAGGGAGTACCGGTGGCCATGGTGGCTGAAATCAATCAGTACCTGCCCTGGTTTGGCCACCATGCAGCCGTCGAGGAACAGCAGTTTGATCTTCTCTTCAGTCATCCATCCACAGACTATCCGTTATTCTCGGCTCCTCAGATGGCCATCAGTCCGTCTGATCACCTCATCGGATTCTACGCCAGCTGCCTGTTGAAGGATGGCGGAACCCTTCAGGTTGGCATCGGTTCACTGGGAGCCTCGCTGGTTCACAACGCCATTCTGCGCCACAAGCACAATGATGCCTGGCGCGCAGTTTATGACCACCTGGATGTGGGGTCCAGGTTCCCTGTGGTTGACAGCTGCGGCGGTACCGGTACGTTCGAGACCGGCCTTTATGGCTGTAGTGAAATGATGGTGGATGGCTTCCTGTATCTGATGCAGGAGGGCATCCTGAAGCGGGAAGTATTTGATCATGCCGGCTTGCAGACTCTGATCAACCGGGGCGAGATTACCGTGACGCCGTCGCTGGATATGCTGGATGTGCTGGTCCGGGAAGGGCTGATCGACTCGCCATTGCGGGCGCGGGATGTCAACTGGCTGATTCAGTACGGCATTCTGCGGGACACAGTGGAATTCCGTGGCGGGCGCCTGCGCCTGAGTGAAGATCACGCTGTAGAAGCAGATCTCAGCCAGGATCAGACCCGTGAGGTGCTGGCGGCCGTGGGTCTTGGTTCAAGGCTCAGCGGTGGTATTGCCATGCACGGGGGCTTCTACGTGGGGCCGGAGGCCTTCTACCAGGCTCTGAGAGATCTGTCGCCAGAGCAGCGTGACAAGATCTGCATGACCAGTGTCAATTTCATCAACCACCTTTACGATCACCGTTTCGGAGATCAGAAGCTCAAAGCCGCCCAGCGTTTGCACGGTCGGTTTATCAACTCTGCGATGATGTACACCCTCAATGGCGCGGCAGTGTCAGACGGGCTCGATGATGGTCGCGTGGTCAGTGGTGTGGGGGGGCAGTACAACTTTGTTTCGATGGCCCATGAGTTGCCCGGGGCGCGCTCCATCCTGGCTCTCAGAGCTACCCGCATGTCGGGTGGGCAGGTAGTGTCCAACATTGTCTTCAACTATGCCCATTGCACCATTCCAAGACATCTCAGGGACATTGTGATCACCGAGTACGGCATTGCCGATTTGCGGGGGCGGTCCGACGAAGATGTGTTCCTGGCGCTGATCCGTATTGCCGATTCCCGTTTCCAGGCGGATTTGCTGAAACAGGCCCAGAAGGCGGGCAAGGTCCGTGACGATTTCCGCTTGCCTGCGGACTGGCAGAACAATACGCCGGCGTCGGTTCGCCAGGCTTTGGCTGCACCCGGTAAGGGCGACTGGTTCCCGGCGTTCCCGTTCGGCCGGGATTTCACCGATGAGGAGCTGACCCTGGGGAAAGCCCTTAAAGGACTGAAAGCCGCAACCGCCACTCCCCGTGGTAAACTGGCGACCCTTTGGCAGGCCATCCGGGCTGAAGACGATACTGGCCAGTACGCGGTGCTGCTCGAACGCATGGGGTTGAACAACCCCTCAGGCATTCGGGAGAAGCTGGATCGCAAACTGGTGATACATGGCCTGCAGCAACTTGAACCCGCGACAAAGACAGGAAGCGAAAACAGCTGATGCAAGCCGATAACCCGAACACCCGGCCGGATGTTTTTACCGTCCATTACGTGCTCAAGAACCGCATCGGTGAGCTGGTGGATACGTCTGAAGGCAGTGAGCCTCTGCACTTTATCTACGGCAGCCCCGAGATCATTGCCGGCATTCAGGAGGCGGTGAAAGACCGAAACGTAGGTGATTGCCTGGAAGTGACCGTGCCACCGGAGATGGCCTACGGCGAATACCGCGAGGACCTGGTGCGCAAGGTGCCCCGTTCCCTCTTTGAGGGCGTTGAAAACCTGGATGTGGGCATGAAATTCCAGACTAACTCCGGTGATCAGGCCCAGGTGGTACAGGTGGTGGCGATCGACGGCAACCTGGTCAAAGTGGATGCCAATCACCCTTTGGCCGGTGTCACCCTCTATTTTGATCGGGAAATCGTGGGTCGTCGCGAGGCTACTGAAGACGAGGTAGCTCAGGGTCGCCCGCTGTTCTGAGAGGGCGTTCGGGTACCTGGTCGAACTCGCCCGAGTGAATGCGGGCGAGGCCCTGGCTGATCTGCTGGTGTATGCACCCGGTCAGCTCATTCAGGGATAGATCCGGATCCGGCCCAAGGGGCGGATGCAGTATTACGATGATCTGCCCCGGTGGCTGTCGCAGCAGCCTGAACAGATGACAGTGGAAACTGTCATCGCCCACAAAGGGCGCCAGTGAGTCAGGGCGCCGTTCTCGCCGATAACCGATGGACACTGGCTGTATGACCGTGTTGCTGTCCCGGGCGGCGCTCATCAACAGTCCGTGCATGGGTAATACGGCTACCCCGGTGCTGGTGGTTCCCTCGGGATAGACCATCACCGATTCTCCAGCCTGCAGGCATTGCGCGATACTGGCTTTGATAGCTCTGGCCTGACCGCCGCCACGTTTGATGAACAACGTGCCGGCCTGCCGGGCCAGCCAGCCGATCACCGGCCATTGACCTACTTCCGCTTTTGACAGAAACCGCATGGGCGTGATGCTGCCAAGAACCGGGATGTCTGACCAGCTGATGTGGTTGGCGACAAACAGGGCGTTTTCCGGGCAGGGCTGGCCATAAACCTGAACCTGCCAGCCCAGGCACTGACATGCCTTCCGAAAACAGATTGTGGCCCAGGGATTCCTGTCCACCGGTCTGGTCCTGGCCAGATCGGAGATCCGGAGCAAAGCCGCCAGCGCGCAGGCTCCGACAAGGAAGCCTGCAAACATTGCTAAGCGAAAGCTCAGTCGAAGCCAGCTCATCGGCAATCCTCCGAATCAGGCGGGGCGACGCAGGAAGTGCCGGCTGTAGCGGCCGGCCAGGTTACTGACCTCCAGCAGCACCAGCATGTCGGCACAGCGGAATTCAGGATCCCAGCAAGGCTCGCCACAGACCCTTGCGCCCAGGCGCATGTACGCCTTGATCAGGGGCGGTATGTACACAGAGCGTTCTGATTCCGGATGGGCAAGATGTGGCAGTTGGCGCTTTGGCGTTACCCGGCAATGCGGCTCAGACAGATGCTGTTGTTGCAGAAGCCGGGCCACATGCCAGGCTTTCGCCCCGCCGTCGGCCATGCTGATACTGGCGCAGCCGATCAGATGGGTAACGTTGCGCTGCACCAGGTACTCCGCCACCGCTGACCACAGCAGCGTGATGGTGCCGCCATTGCGGTAGTCCGGGTGCACGCAGGTGCGGCCGAGTTCAGCCAGTGTTCCGGGCAGGGCTTCCAGAGCCGCGAGATCAAACTCGCCTCGGGAGTAGAAGCCGCCAACGGAAGCCGTATCGTCCTGGTGAAGTATGCGGGTGGTGGCCACCAGTTCACCGGTGTCTGCGTCGGTGACGATCAGGTGATCGCATGCCGCATCGTAGGCATCGGCATCAATACCCGGGATTGTGGCGCCGAGATCGCTGCCATACTCCTCGGAGAATACCCGGTAACGCAGGCGCTGCGCCGCTTCTATGAGCTCCGGGTCACGGGTCAGTTCGGTGCTCAGGTTACGGCCCCGGCGGGGTTGAAGGCTCGCGGTGGTTGCAGTCATGGCTTGGCCTCTGTGTTTCTGTTTCAGGTCAAGGCTATGAAGCGGGTATGACAGATGGGTGACGCCGGGGTGACGTCTCTGTGACAGTGCGAGACCGTTTTCAGGAAAACGGATATGTGTCACAGGCTGTAACCCTTTGGCGGTTCCATGTATATTTCTGAATAGCATGTATAATTGCTGTAACTGAACGTTGCCTGTATCGTCGGGTGTACAACCCTGAAACCGGAATAAAATAATCAGAGATGGATGGCGTGGAACAAACAAACGAGAGTTGGCGAATCCTGATCGTAGAGGACGATGAGCGGCTTGCGGATCTGACCCGCGAGTACCTTGAGAACAATGGCCTGACAGTGTCGTTGGAAACCCACGGGGGAGCCGCTGTTGAGCGGATCCGCAACGAGCAGCCTGATCTTGTGGTTCTGGATCTGATGCTGCCTGGCGAAGATGGTTTGTCCATCTGCCGGCGGGTACGGCCGTTCTTCAATGGCCCCATTATTATGCTCACCGCCCGGACAGACGACCTGGACCAGGTCCTGGGCCTGGAAATGGGCGCGGATGACTACATTGGCAAACCGGTCCAACCGCGCGTTCTGCTCGCCCGCATCCGTGCCATGCTCCGCCGGGTAGAAACCTCGCCCGTTAGTGGGCAGGAGACGTCCGGGGAGGAGCCGGTGCGTTTGCAGTTCAACGACCTCGTGGTCGATCGTTCCATGCGTGAAGCCTGGTTAAGTGACGAGAGTATCGACCTCACCAGTGCTGAGTTCGACCTGCTCTGGCTGCTGGCCAGTAATGCCGGGCGGGTGCTGAGCAGGGAAGAGATTTTCACCGCACTCCGGGGCATCGAGTACGATGGGCAGGATCGTTCCATTGACGTTCGCGTGTCCAGGATCCGCCCGAAAATCGGTGACGATCCCATCCACCCGCGCCGTATCAAAACCGTTCGCAGCAAGGGTTACCTGTTCGTCAAGGAAGCCTGATCGCGCCTGAGGCGTTGCCGCCCCGAAGGTGGCAACGCCGGTTACCAGGGTTGGCCCGATGTCCCTGAAATTTTTCCTGAAAGCCTACGCTCGTATTGCTGCCATTGCGGCGGCGGTCGTGCTGGTGTGCGTCCTGCTGTTTAACGGCATCAACTCCGTTCGCGAACAATACTGGCATGAGCAGGCCATGACACCGGTTATGCGTTGGCTGGCAGCGGCCCCGGATCCGCTCAGTCAGTATCACTGGATGGCCCCGATGTTTGGTCTGCACAGTGGCGTTGCGGCCGACTTCGGGCTTTCCCAGGTTGCGCTTGAGCGCCTGGGCTATGGCCAGGTGGTGGCGCAGTCAACCGATAGCGGGTATGGCTATTATGTCCTTGGTCTCGGGGGCGAGGTGCTCGGCATACATCTGGAGCAACCCTACCGGGATCTGGCCCGGGCAATCTCGTTGATGGTGCGTTGGCATCTGGATACCAGCCCTGCGGCTCAGCGTGCGGATGTGGCGCAGCAATTGGCAGAGTCTCTGAATCTCGATATCCGTCTGGTTCAGAAGGCCGAGGATCTGCCGGATCAGCAGGCGCTTGAGCGGCTTGGCGACACCGGGCTGGCGATTTTTGAACACGGTGATAACCGTGCCAGGGCGCTGGTTCGTTTGTCGGAAGGCGCGTTGGTTGTGGTGACATTGCCTCCCCCCTTCAATCCCTGGGGCTGGCCGATTATCTTGCTGCTGACCGCTGTTGTCGGTGGCGTGCTGGCAGTGGCCCTGTTTCTTGCGTTGCGTTTTGTAGAGAGTCATCTGCGCAAGGTTGAGTCGGTAGCGATTCGTATTGCCCGGGGTGAGATGGGAGCCCGGGTGGAATCCGAGCAGGGCACGCTCGTGTCCCGGCTGGGGACTTCGTTCAATGGAATGGCGGAACATATCCAGCGCCTGGTGCAGGTGCAGCGGGAAATGATTCACGCGGTTTCCCACGAACTGAGAACGCCGGTGGCCCGTATCCGGTTCGGCGTCCAGATGATTGAATCCGGTAGTACCCAGGAAGTGCTTGAAAAGCAGCTCGAGGGCATTGATGGCGACATCCAGGAGCTCGACGAACTGATTGACGAGATCCTGACCTATGCCCGGCTGGAGCAGGGCGGGCCGGTGTTCAGTCTCCGGGAGGGCTCGGTCACGGATATAGTCAGGCAGGTTGTCTCCGAACAGCGGCTTATCCGGGAGGGAGTCGACATTGAGTGTCAGATTGACGAAGCTTCGGAGCGCTGGGCACAGGCCGATATGGAGCCTCGTTACATTCACCGGGCGGTTCAGAACCTGGTCGGCAATGCCGCGCGCTATGCCGCAGGCCGTGTGCGGGTGAGTTGCCATCTGGATGAAGATAATTGCCGGATTGATGTGGAAGACGATGGCCCGGGCATTCCGGAACAGGACTGGGAAAAAGTGTTCACCGCCTTTGCCCGGCTTGATGACAGTCGTACCCGCACCTCAGGCGGCTACGGGTTGGGCCTGTCCATTGTTCGCAGGATTCTGTACTGGCACGGTGGGCAGGCGTTTGTGGGCCGCAGTGATGTCTTGGGCGGAGCCCGGTTCAGCCTGGTCTGGCCGCGCCTGAAGCCCGCAGACCCGGATTTGTGAACCAGTGCTCGGTACCTCACCTGATGTAACAAAGCTCTACACAACCACAACTGAACCCTCCGCAGCCCTGGGTAATACTTCAAAGCGTAAGGGATGACTTTTGAGGTTGTAGTTCTTACGAACTTTCCTTGTTTCATTCGTCATTTGAGGGCCGGTTTTTCCGGCCCTTTTTTTATTTCCGCGCCGCGTCACACCGCTCGATCCCCGTCCTGTTAGAATCTCCTGAAAACAACAGGAGGTTTTGATGTCCCGATATCTGCTTGCCATAGACCAGGGTACCACCAGTTCCCGCGCCATCGTGTTTGATGACAAAGGCGCTCAGGTGGCCGTTGCCCAGCAGGAGTTTCACCAGTACTTCCCCAAAGATGGCTGGGTTGAGCACGATGCTATGGAAATATGGGACAGTACGCTGGCGGTCTGTCGTTCAGCCCTGAACAACGGCAAGATTAAGGCATCTGACCTCGCAGGCATCGGCATTACCAACCAGCGGGAAACCACTGTGATCTGGGACAGGGCGACGGGGCAGCCGATTCATCACGCCATTGTCTGGCAGGATCGCCGTACCGCGTCCTGGTGTACCAAGTTGCGCCAGGATGGCCACGAATCCCTGGTGGTTGACCGCACCGGATTGTTGATTGATCCCTACTTCTCTGCCACCAAGATAGCGTGGATTCTGGACAATGTTGACGGTGCCCGCCAGCGCGCGGAAGCAGGCGAGTTGGCCTTTGGCACCATTGATACCTGGTTGCTCTGGAATCTGACCGGCGGCAAGCACCATCGTACCGATGCCACCAACGCGTCCCGCACTGCGCTGTTCAATATCCATACACAGCAATGGGACCCGCAGCTGCTCAAGCTGTTTCGGGTGCCTGCTGCCCTGTTGCCGGAGGTATTCGACAGTGCAGCTGAGTACGGGTTGACGGAACCCGAATGTCTGGGCGCTTCGGTGATGATTGCCGGTATTGCCGGTGATCAGCATGCCGCTTTGATCGGCCAGGCCTGTTTTGAGCCGGGGATGGCCAAGAGTACCTATGGCACAGGCTGTTTCCTGATGCTCAACACCGGCCAGCAGGCTCTGCGCTCTGAAAACCGGTTATTGACGACAGTAGCCTACCGCCTCAACGGCAAACCCTGCTATGCCATTGAAGGCAGTATTTTTGTTGCCGGTGCCGCCATGCAGTGGCTCAGGGATGGGCTTCGGCTGATTTCCCATGCCCGGGAATCGGCGGAGCATGCGGCGACGGTTGGTGTGAATAATCCGGTGTATCTGGTGCCCGCGTTCACTGGCCTGGGGGCCCCGCACTGGGACCCGAACGCCCGGGGTGCAATCCTGGGACTGACGCGGGATACCGGCATTGCCGAGATTGTCACGGCGGGTTTGCAGTCGGTGTGCTATCAGACCAAAGACCTGGTGCGCGCCATTCGCAACGATGGCGCCCGGCTGGAATCGCTGCGAGTCGACGGAGGCATGGCGGTGAACGACTGGGTGATGCAGTTTTTATCGGACATTCTCAATGTGCCGGTTGACCGGCCGAGCGTGACCGAAACCACGGCGCTGGGGGCGGCGTATCTTGCGGGCTTGCAGACCGGAGTTTTCGATAGCCTGGAGCAGATTACGTCGCTTTGGGAATGCGAGCACCAGTTCCGGCCGGATATGGCGCCGGGGCTGCGGGAATCACTCTATGCCGGCTGGCTGGATGCTGTTGAGCGAGTCTGTAATCACTGAGGTTCAGTGGCCGGTGCGTTCGAAGGCGATCAGGTGATCAGCCTCCACCCGGACCGGTACCTGCTCACCCAGGTTAAAGTCCAGGTGGCTACGGAACAGGGCCTCAAATTCAGTATCTTCTGAACACCGGAAGCGATAGAGCGTGGAGGTTCCTGCAAAGGTTTTTTCCACTACCTTTGGCTTCAGCTCTGAGTCTTCATCGAAAACAATGTCGTCCGGCCGGATCAGGACGTCCAGCAGCGTGCCTGGCTGCCATTTGTAGGCCCGGTTGCCATGGATGACGCCCAGTTCCGATTCTATGGTGTCAGGGCCCAGGGCCTTGCCGGGAATAAACCCACCTTGCCCGACAAAACTGGCCACGAACCGGTTCGCCGGCTCATGGTAGAGGTTGTAGGGCACATCCCACTGTTGAATCTGCCCGTCCCGGAGAACTGCCACCTGATCACACATGGCAAAGGCTTCCTGCTGATCATGGGTAACCAGGATGGCGCTGATGCCGAGAGTCTTGAGGATTTCCCGCACATCCAGGCTCAGCCGGCGGCGCAGATCCGTGTCCAGGTTGGAGAAAGGCTCATCCAGCAGGATCAGTGTTGGCTCTGGTGCAAGTGCCCGGGCCAGGGCCACCCGTTGTTGCTGGCCGCCAGACAGCTCGTGGGGATAGTTGTCTGCAAGGTCCTGGAGGTGCACCAGGTTCAGCAACTCCATGACCTTTTGTCGACGTTCCGCTTTGCTTAATGACTTCAGACCGAAGCCGACGTTATCGGCAATGCTCAGATGCGGAAAAAGGGCATAGTCCTGGAACACCATGCCAATCTTGCGCTTTTCCGGTTGCAGTGCCCGCCCGGGCAAGCTGATGGCCTGTGACTGCAGGCGGATTTCACCCCGGGAAATCGGCAGGAAGCCTGCCAGCGCCCGGAGAATGGTGCTCTTGCCACAGCCGCTGGGGCCCAGCAGGCAGCCAATATCACCGTGGCTGAGGGCAAAGCTGACGTCCTTGACGACGGAATCACCGCCGTAGCCACAGGACAGATTGTTTACTTCCAGCAGCCAGTCTGCGGGGGGCACCAGGGCTTCGGGCATGGATCAGTCCAGACGATTGAGAATCAGGAATTCCAGCAAGGCTTTCTGGGCATGCAGCCGGTTTTCCGCCTCATGCCAGACTGCCGAGCTTTCGTGGTCCATCATGTCTGCCGAAATCTCTTCACCCCGGTGGGCGGGCAGGCAGTGCATGAAGAGGGCGTCTTTGTCGGCCTGAGCCATCAGAGCCGGGTTGATCTGATAGCTGCGGAAGGCTTTTTCCCGGGCTTTCTGCTCGTCTTCCTGGCCCATGGAAGCCCAGACATCGGTGACCAACAGTTGGGCGCCTCGTGCTGCCTCTTCCGGCGCGCGCACAACGGTCACCCTGTCAGCATGCTGTTCGATCAGTTGTTGATCCGGTTCGTAACCCTCTGGGCAGGCAACGTTCAGGCGGAAATCGAAACGCTCTGCAGCGTTTATGTACGAGTGGCACATATTGTTGCCGTCACCAATCCAGGCCACGGTGGCACCACGGATGCTGCCGCGAAGCTCCCGATAGGTCTGCATGTCGGCCAGCAGCTGGCAGGGGTGGAATTCGTCGGTGAGAGCGTTGATCACGGGCTTGCTGGAGGCAGTGGCAAAGCGCTCGACCGTTTCGTGGGCAAAGGTACGGATCATCACCGCGTCGACCATGCTGGAGATCACAATGGCAGAATCCTCGATCGGTTCGCCGCGGCCAAGCTGTGTATCCTTGGGCGAGAGGAACATGGCGCTACCCCCGAGCTGGGTCATGCCGGCTTCGAAGGAAACCCGGGTCCGGGTGGACGATTTTTCGAAGATCATTGCCAGCACCCGGTTTTTAAGGGTGTCCCTGGTCTGGCCTGAACGCCACTCTTTGCGTAATTTGGAAGCATGATCGAGCAGATCTTCCAGTTCCGCCGTGGTCATGTCGTTCAGTGTCAGAAAATGTCTTGCTGCCATGAAAGGCCCCTGTTTCAAGCAAACTGCCCGTTCGGAAAAGCCAACAAGTCTAGCCCGTCGCTACCCTGAAAACAACGCCGGGCGCGGTGCTGTTGTTCTGGGTCAAAACGGACGGTTTGTTGAGGCCTGAGGCACCCGTGTACAATAAGTGCAAATGCCGTTTGGCGGCAAAGCTGACTCCCAACCAGAGGAATGAGTTCATGGACATCAATGAAACCATCAAGAGCCAACTTGAAGAGAACCCGGTTATTCTTTACATGAAGGGCACCCCGCAAGCTCCGCAGTGCGGTTTCTCGGCACGTACTGTTCAGGCTCTGATGGCGTGCGGTGAGCGCTTTGCGTTTGTGAATATTCTCGACAATCAGGAACTGCGTGAGGCCCTGAAAGTCTACTCCAGCTGGCCAACCTATCCGCAGCTCTACATCAACGGTGAGTTGGTGGGTGGTTGCGACATCGTTCTGGAAATGTCAGAAAGTGGCGAGCTGGCCAAGATGGTCAAGGATGCTGCGGGCCAGGCCGAAGCCTGATCTCTCCTGCCTTTATGGCTGTTTCGGGGTGAACACCAGTTCCACCTCGAAACGGTCGGTAGCCTCCCCTTCCGGACTCGGGTAGGGACTGGCTGCCAGAGCCGTTCGATAGGCGGCCTCATCAATACTCTGCACACCGGTCGATTTGATCACCCGGGCCCGGGTGAGGGCGCCGTTGGGCATCAGTCTCAGTTCCAGTTCCATGGACACTCTCTCTGTAAGCGCCGAAATTGCAGGCACTCTTTTCTGATCGAGTTTCTCGGCCAGATGAGTGGCGAGCTTGATGAGATAAGGGTCGGTTTCGGTGGGCGACTCGGTGATTCGTTTGATGGTTTCCGGCGTGTTCGTTGGCTCGGAGACCCGTGCTTTAAGGGCCGGCATGGCCTGTGAGGCAGGGGATTCGGCGGTGGTTTCCCGGGTTCGGGTACTTTCGGGTTTCCGCTCCGGGGGATCTGGCTGTGGTTTAGTAACAGTCTGCGATTCGGGTGCAGCATTGGAGGCGGATTCGGTCGAGGTTACCACCGGCTCGGCCGGCGGGATCTCGAACTCGGTGTGCCTGGGCTTCGAAGGTTCCGGATTTGCCACGCTCTCTGGAGTTGGTATGGCTGCTGGACTGGTCAGCGTAAAAACCAGCCGGTGAGTCAGTTCCCGGGCCTCCTTCAGCGGTGATGGAAGCCCGGCCAGTACCAGAGTGTGGGCCAGTATGGCCAGCGACACTGCCAGCAGGAGCCGATAGGATGCCGGCATTGAGGGTGAACGAAAACCCGTGTCCGGCATCAAAATCAGGCGGTTTTGGTGCGCAGATTGCCCACAACGGCGTTCAGGGCCCGGTCAATCAAGGCACCTTGTTCGAGCAGAGTCAGGCGGCCTCGGCGCATCTCGTGAGCCAGCTCGACACGGGTCTTCTCGATGACTTTCAGGCCCATCCGGTTGACGAACACAAAGCAGTCCGCTTCATCAATAATGGCTGAGAGCTTGCAGCGGAAGCTGGTGCCGTTGACCAGGCGGAACTCCACCCAGTTGCCAATTTCGATAGTGTCGAGTTTGGCTACGTATTCGGCAATCGCGGCATCTTCCAGTTCCTGCTGCCGTTCAACGGCCGTCTGGTGCACGGTCGGGGCTTCGTCTTCGGCATCCGACGGTGCATCCTGACGGGCTTCGATGGCGGCGTTGGTCCGGAAGGCCTCAGCCAGCTCATGCTTCAGGTGGCCCATCATCTGATCAAGCCGGGTGGCGTTGTAGGAGACTTCCTCGAGTCCTGCCCGCAGTGATTTCAACAGACCGGGTACAACCCGAACCCACTGGTCACGCTCTTCATCTTCTTCGTGGGGGTGCAGGCACCAGATCAGGTCATCCACGACTCTGGCCGTTTCGTGCCAGCGATGTTCGGTGTCGTCCTTCAGGTAGGCCAGGAACATAACCCGGCTCCAGCCATTCATCAGAATATCGCTGACCGAGTCCGGAAGCCGGTAACGGGATACTTTCTCCCGTAACAGCCGGTCCACCTCTTCCTGGGCCTTCTGGGATTTGATGCGACCACGTTCCGATTCTCGTGTTCTTTGTTCCACCAGGGAGGCCTTACGGTTTTCCCGCTCCAGGAATTGCTCAAATTCTTCGTTCAGGGTTTCGAACAACTGTATGTTGCCATCGAATTCATTGAGGATTCGTTGCACCACGTTGTGTATCTGACCGTACAGCTTGTCCCGGGTTTTCTCATCGCTGCTGCTCCAGCCAATGCCTGCGCGGGCGAGGGAGTTGAGCAGTTTGCGGGCCGGGTGGGTTGCCTTGCTGAAGAAGCTTTTGTCCTTGATCACAACCTTCAGAATCGGAATCTGCAGGCGACTGATCAGCACCTGAACCGGGGCGGACAGGTTGTAGTCATCAAGGATGAACTCGAACAGCATGGAGACCAGGTTGATCAGATCTTCATCCACTTCATTCAGTGCGGGCTGGCGACCATCTTGAGTATCGGCTTTAGCCAGCAGTTGCTGAACGACCTGGCGCAGGTCGACGGTTACGGGCTCACCCGTGCTCAGGTCGTCGGTTTCCGGCCAGTTCTGCTGAAGCGGAATAGCGTTGAGCATATCGGCCAGTTCCCGGCCTCCGACCACTCTCAGAGAAGGATCGGCACTGCGCGGGGGCATGCCGGCATTGGATCTTTGCAGAGCCAGCATCTGACGGATCTGGTCAAAAAGTACGGTGTCTTCCGGGCGTTGATCGTAGCCGGCAGTCGCCTCGCTGGGGCTTTCGGCAGAGCTGTCTGCCGTTGCCGGTGGCTTCTGGCTCTGGCTCTTCTTGCCGTGATAGCGGAAGTTCGGAATAACGCCGGCCTGGATCAGAATGCGATTGGCTTCATCCAGAAGCATGCCCAGGTTGGAGATAACGTAACGGTCAAATTGCTTGAGCAGGATCAGCCGTTCGCGAATCTGGATATCGAGGGCCTGGATCGCTTCGGTAAATGCGCTGCACAGGTGCTCCGGTGCCATCGGGTTGACCGGCTCCTGCTCGGTGGCGTCCGGATAGATCTCGGTAAAACGGGCCTGCAATTGCAGTAAAGGGCTTTGGAAGTGCGCCTTGGCCTTGGTGGTCATGGCGTTGAAGGCAACCTGTTCTTCCAGGTCGTCATTGCCAACCAGCGAAAGAGTGTCGGCACTGGCCTGCGGGCTGGCTTCGGTTGAAGGAAGCTGGCCGGCGTGGGGCGGGTTGGCAAAGAACTGGGCAACCGTATTCTGAAAATGACGCTCTACGCCCTTGCGCTTGATGCGAATCTCGCGCATGGCTTCGAAGTAGCGGTTTTGTTCATTGTTGCTGCGGGCATTGTTGGCCAGTTCGAAGAGTGAATCGTCGACGGCATCGAAAGCCCCCTGCAACAAATCACCCAGACCCGCAACAACGGTGTCGCGGATGCGGGCTACCTCCGCAGGAACCGGTCGGGTGCTTGCCGCTTCCCTGTGCTCGCGGAGGTAATGTATGCCGGACTGCTTGTTCATGGCCGACTCCTGTTTACGCCTCAACCGGATACATGACCGAGCCTGATTCTTGTCTGTTCTGATTATTGGATAAATTTAGCGCATTTTGATCTGCATTAACATGAATAAACGCTAACCTGCGATCAGGTTCATAAACTCCGGCCACGCTTTTTCTTGCGTTTGGGGTGGACTATGGCGGCTTTAACCACGTTGTCCTTGATTTGCAGGACTTCAATACGATGACCGCCGACTTTCAGACACACGTTGGTGTCCGGAATATTTTCCAGAGTTTCGGTGATCAGTCCGTTCAGGGTTTTCGGGCCATCGGTTGGCAGATGCCAGCCCAGGGTCTTGTTGATCGTCCGCACGGCGGCACTGCCGTCGATGATAAAAGTGCCGTTGTCCTGTGGAATAATGTCGGGCGAGGTGGCGGCATAATCGGTGGTAAATTCCCCGACGATTTCCTCAAGAATATCCTCAAGGGTGGCCAGGCCCAGCACATCGCCGTATTCATCTACCACAATGCCGAACCGGCGCTTACCTTTCTGGAAGTTCAGTAACTGGGTGTTGAGCGCGGTACTCTCGGGAATGAAGTAGGGTTCCTGGCACAGTTGCATGATCATCGCCTTGTTGATGTCGGCCTCCTGCAGCAGTCTGGCCGCGCTGCGAAGGTGCAGAATGCCCTGAATGTTGTTGATGTCACCCTTGAAGATAGGCAGCCGCGTGTGTTGGCTGCTTCTGAGCTGGCGCAGGATAGTGTCTGTGTCGTCTTCCAGGTCGATGCCGACGACTTCGTTTCGGGGAACCATGATGTCATTGACGGTGACGTTCTCCAGATCCAGGATGCTGACCAGCATGTCTTTGTGCCGGGCCGGAATCAGTGCGCCGGCCTCGTTCACCACGGTTCTGAGTTCTTCACGGCTGAGATGATCTTCCGAGGCCTGGGCCGAGGAAACGCCCAGCAGTCGCAGGATACCGGTGGTAAACAGATTGACGGCCCACACCAGTGGGTACAGAAGTTTCAGCAATGGCCCAAGAATGTGGCTGGCCGGGAAGGCAATTTTTTCAGGGAACAGGGCTGCAAGGGTTTTCGGAGTCACCTCGGCAAAAATCAGGATGACGATCGTCAGCAGTAAGGTGGCGATCGCAATACCGGCATCCCCCCAGAGGCGAATTGCGATGACCGTGGCAATGGATGACGCAAGAATGTTCACGAAATTGTTGCCGATCAGGATTACACCAATCAACTGGTCGGTCCGGTTAAGGAGGCCTTGCGCTCGCTGGGCCCCTTTGTGGCCGGTGTTCGCCATGTGTTTCAGGCGGTAGCGGTTCAGGGACATCATGCCGGTTTCAGAGCTGGAGAAAAACGCAGAAAGGATGATCAGTCCGACAAGTAGAATAAACAGCGCGGTAAGCGATGTTTCGTTCAAGAGAGCAGCCCTTATATTGAGGATAAGTTGCGAAAATAGGTTTTGAAGGTGACAGGTGTCAAGCGGGTTAGGTCAGTAAGGGGGGGCGGGTCTCAGACGCCCCGGTGGAAAACCAGCTCGAGAACAAACTTGCTGCCGTAGAAGGCCAGCATCAGCAGTGCGCAGCCTGCCAGTGTCCAGCGACTGGCGGTGATGCCGCGCCAGCCTTTGGTGTAGCGGCCTACCAACAGTCCGACAAAAACCAGCAGGGACAGCAGGGAAAAAATGGTTTTGTGGGCCAGATCCTGAGCAAAAAGGTCTTCAATGAAAACAGCGCCAGTGACAATGGCGAGTACCAGCAGCACAACGCCCGCCCAGACCATTTCAAACAACAATGACTCCATGGTTTGCAGCGGTGGCAGGTTCCTTACCAGCAGGCTGTTGTAGTTGCGCTTGAGCTGCCGGTTCTGTACGTAAAGTAAAACCGCCTGTATGGCTGCCAGGGTAAACAGGCTGTATGCCGTGACTGACAGGGCAATGTGAGACAGCATGCCGTAGCTTTCTTCGGACACCAGGCGAGACGGCGTGTGGGTAATCAACGCCATGACAATGGTCAGTGCTGCAATCGGATAGGCCGCAATGAACAGGCTTTG
>VMHT01221692.1_pt1 | contig 16351 bp, 24 predicted proteins | sample 4693611 | NCBI WGS metagenome assembly VMHT01 (sample SAMN12280063, study PRJNA550983) | marine metagenome | isolation source: seawater sampled from same location over 5 years 0.02-0.2 micron viral filtrate | place: USA: collected off the coast of southern California halfway between the port... ... | reverse complement strand
GTTACAGTGAAAGGTCTGAACTCTGCTTGTTCAGCCATTTGCTGACCTAAAGCAGTAAGCTGTTCCTGTGACTGCCTACCTAGTCTTTCTACATCTCGTATATTTTCTTGACCAAGATAGTAGTTACCTGCACCAGTAAGCAGTTGGTTGCCTACACCACCACTCATTATGGCGTTCATAGTGTCTTGAAAAACTGACATTATATTAATCTCCCAATTAATGCATGTATATCTATTTTTTGAATTGAAAAGGCAGAGCCGCTAATCTGTGCCTCAATGCCTGTTGTAACTACTTCACCACTTCCGCTAGTGTTTACTTTTGGTCTGTTAATCAAAATACTTGCGGAGTATTCTGCTTCTGTATTGTATTCACTTACACCGTACTCTGCTATACTACTAGCACCAAATGTAAAGGTTTGCTTTGAATAACCAGAGGAATAGTCATACGCCCAATTAAGTGTAGTCGCTGTGTCTTTACCCCCAACAATAGTAAGTTCAAACTTCTTTAAAAACTTTAAGTTAGAGGCATTATTAAAATCAAGAAAGTGACTAAAGTAACGCATTTGGTATTCCGCTGTACCATCTTGATACCCATTATACTTAACTATACCAGAGTCTTTACCTATGTATAGTGTACCGTCATCTAACAAAGTAAAAGCTAAAGGATTTAATGCTGACCAAGTAGTTGCTCTGTGTGAACCATCCTGCAAAGGTGCTCTCATATCAAAGCAGTAAACTATGGAGTTGTTAGGTAAAGTAAGTAAATAGAAAGCCTCGTCTGCACTATACACTGACTTAATTGGGTCAGTCTGTTGTGATACTAAAGCAAGTAAATCATTACGAACATTCCTACTAATGTCACGCATAGGCAAGGACTTTTCTTGTATAGTCCTACCAAAGCTACGTACACCAGAATCAGAAAGGAATATTAAATCTGTACCTGTGTGTTGTACTGAGTCACGCGCTATACAACCGATGCCCTCTACAGTGTCTTCAAGGGTCATAGAAGCAGGGCTAGAAGCACCAGAGTACACTAGTATGGACTTCTTACAAAAGATGATTAGAAAGCCATTGTGAGCCGCTAGAGCCGTTATTTCATCAAAGCCTGTAGGAAACACAGTAGTTACATCTAATGAGCCAGAAGTACCGCCTGTCCATGCATGACCATTTAAAGTATCTGACCAGTAAACTGTATGTTTGTTTCCTGTAACATCAGCCACCCATAGTCTTCCGTATGCCGCCAATGCTTCGTTAGCTTGTGGTGCTGTTCCTGTAGAATGAGAGTGACTTGATATTTTTTCTACTGTAAAAGAACCAGACTCATCTGTAGCTATTATTGGTTCATGCCCTCTCTGAAACAAATAAGCATGATTATTTAAATTGACAACCTTCCAGTTATTAGCTGTTGGAGTATAACTAGAAGGTGTAACATCAGTCAGTGTACTAGTGCCAGAGAATATCTTATTGTTACCTGCTGACAGTACACGCTTGTCACCACTTTGGTCTACAAACTCAAATATGGTTTCAATACCACGACTACTGCCTAAAACACTAGAGCCGTTAGTTGACACCTCATCCCAACCCTTACGTGCCGCTATACGACCAGACTTGTCAATAACACAGTTGTCGGCAATAGAGGCAAAAGACGAATCAAGATTTATAGGAGAGTCTTGCGTATTTAAACCAAAAAACGCAGGAGCATTTATTGTTATGTTTTGTAATTGCTGTACCATTAAACAACATTCCAAATAGTTTCTTCTGGGTGTAATGCGGCATCAAAAGCTATTGCATCTGCAAGAGTGCTGTCAGAAATAGCAAAAAGTTCAGCCGCGGTAGTACCGCCTGTTTCTCCACGCTCTCTAGCACCAAAGGCTGTTGCTAGTTGTATAACAGGAGAAGAGGGAACAGCCAGTGTATCAGCATCTGCTGTAAAGTCACCAGTACGTTTTACTACGTTAAAGTCTATTGAATACACACCATCTGGTTTAGGGTAAAAGTCAATCTTATTATCTCCACTACCATCTACACCTTTAAACGTGTAATACTTAGGTGCGCCTGTGGGGTCTGGATTAGCTAAGTAGTCCTTGTCCATTTTGTTGGAAGTACTATAGTGTAAAAAGTTATTAGATGTTTGGTCAATAACATTTAAAACTTTCAAACGATTCTGTGAGCCAGTTAAAGTATAACTATAAGTAGACGATGAAGTAGTGACAGTAATTGCTGTACGTAATGCTGTCCAATCCCAAGCATCTTCTACAGTGCGTTTTGCATCATTGACGTACTCACCTATAAGTTTAGAGTACGAGTTTTGGTCAACAGTATCTACTTCGTCTTCCCTCAGTCTGCGTAGTACGCTATTTACAAGTTGTAAGTAAGTCATTAGAATGAATATGTCCTTGGTTGTTGTCTTGTTGGCATTAAGTCGTTATCATAAAACTCTTCATACTCAAAGTATTCTGGTGAAATGCCAATCTCTGTTTCAAATTTAAATAGTTCATCAATGAACAATTCTTCTACTTGTGTAGGTATGTTGAAAACAGGAGGTCTGTATGTACCATCCATGCTCATACCTGCTAATCCAGAAAGGTTCATACCACCTAAAGCATCTAGTAAAGGGTCTTTTAACGGCTCTACAATGTCTTCTAAAGTTGACCCTACTTCCCTAACTACATCTTCTGTAGCTGACCCTATTGTTTCTATAGGGTCTTTTAGCGGCTCTACAATGTCTTCTGCGGTTGACCCTACTTCTCTAACCACATCCTCTATAGGTCTACCTATATCGCTTGCGGCATCTACTATAGGCTGTACAACAGGCTCTAACACTTCTCCTCCTGTTCTTATAATATCTTCTACAGCAGAACCACCTTCTTTAATAACATCTTCTAGTTGTTTTATAGCCTCTGGTGTGTCAATGTCAAGACCTAAAGAAGATAAGTCTATGTTAAATTCTGGTAAGTCTATATCTACATTACTTACAACCTCTTTACCAAAACTACTTACAACAGCTTCACCAAGGTCTTCACCTTCTGCTACTCCTTCTACAGTAGAGTTTACAGCAGACTCAAACTGCTCTGGAGATAACCCTAAACTTGCTCCAGTTACTCCTGCCTCAACTAGTGCATCATTAATGTACTGACCGCCTAGCATACCCACAGCGGCTCTTACAGGGTCATCAGCCGTTGCTACTGTAATTGCATTACGCACAACAGGGGGCAGTGCGGCTGTAAGTAGTGTGCTTACTAAGGGGTTAGTCAACACCATTTCCGCACCAGAAGGGTCTTCAACAAATACTGTGCTGTATGTACCTACGCCACCAAGGTTGACATACTCACCATCACCTCTAGCACCATAGGACTCTGGCGTTCCTATACCAGTGTTTAAGTAAAAAGTTTGACCATTTATCTCTTTAGATAAAGGAACTTCGTTTTCACTTAAGAAGTCCTGTACTACATCAACCCCTGCTCTATCTGAAACAGCCCTTGGCCCTGCAAAACCCATACGAGCAAAATCACTAGGGTCATATTGATTGTAGTTGTATACGTTGTTAGTAGCTTCTTGCTGTGATAAGACTCTATTGTAAAAGTCCATGTAGTTGTTTAAAGCTATATCAGAATCAACATATACAGGGGCTTCACCGTAGTCCTGCTCTCTAATTGTGCTTTGAAAAGCTGTAATGCCTGTATCTGGGTTAGTTACAGTAGTTGATAAATCAAAAGCCGTACCTAAGTCTCCTTCTTCTACTAACCCATTTTCAACAGGCTGTAAACGCTCACCTGCTAATTCTTCCTCAGTCATAGAAAAGGGGTCAGCATCAAAAGGACTAGCAAAAGGAGTAGGAACAGATAAAGTCTGCCCCTGTCTACGACCACCGCTTCTTCCTCTACCGCCTCTTCTAACCATTATTTCTCTCTCTGTACGCCTTTAGTTTTTTCCATAGTACGCATAGCACCCAGACCTAGCATACCCATCAGTACAGGCATCATCTGGCTTAAATCTAAAACAGGAACAGTGACCGCAGATTCAGCCAGAGCAAGTACAAAGTTCGCCACTGGTATAACCAAAAAGTTCCCTGCCATCCCAAGTACAGCCACCCATCCACAAGCAGGTCTCCAACCCGCGACAAAGAGGCTTGTATGTGCCGCTTCCGTCTTATTAACTTCAATTTGTGCCTTTGCCAACTCTTGTGCGTGTTTTGTAGCCATCGTTGCAATCTCGTGGGCAAGGGCATTCTTTTTGTCTTTATCCTCTATGAATTTATCTAGTAGACCCGACACTGGGGCGATTAATGAAGTTAAGTTTAACATTATTTTTTACCTAATAGTTTCTGAACAGTATCACTTTCGTATATACGCAGTCCAAGCCATATAATCGTCAGCAACGATGCAACAGGTGGTAGCCATGCAACAAGACTTAAAACTCCTGTACTTGCCGCGGCTACATCTACTACCTGTTTAGTCTCTTCTGCAATTCCGTCTAGTTGTGGCACAACAGCCTCCTATTCAAATAGTCGTACAATGGTATAGGTTAAACCTATAATTGACGGCACAGCCACTAATACTACAACTACACCTGTGATTATTTGTGTTACTAACTCTTTATTTTTTATAGCTTTCCGTTGACGATTTACTTCTTCTTGTCTACGTTTACGTTTACAGTCTGCTTGGAACTGTAACCAATCATCATACAGATTAGCCCTACCTGCATATATCATCAACTCTCGTAACTCTTCTTCTTGCTTCTTGAGAGCCTCCAGAGCCATGAATGCTTCCATGTCAGACTTGTTCCCATTCTTACTTGCTTTCTTAGCTATCTCGCTTTTAGAATCAAAGTATGACGTTGCTTGCTTTGCTACTCTAGTTAAGTCTTGTCCATTAGCTATCGTTTGCTTTATTACAGCAAAGGCAGAGTTAGCGATAGCTAATTCAGCAAGCATTACCAAGGCACTCCAACAGTCACAGAAGGACTGACTTGTTCCGCAAGGTTAGCGTCTAGTGAAGCCTCAAGAGTCTCAGTGTCTAAGTCAGCCTGTACCCAAGCAATAACATCTGCTTCTGTGAGGTCAGCATAGGATACATAGCTCTCTGCGCTTGAGTCAGGGGTAAAGCCTACAGTGCCGTAGGATGAAGCTGTGTAGTCACCAGAGGTCTTAGAGACTTGCCAGTGGGCTACAATAACGCCTCCGTCAGTGTTGCTTTCTAGTGTTGATATTGTCCAAGTTATTGCCATAATTTTATTCCTCTAGTTCCGCTATGCGAGTTGTTAGTGATTCAATTAAGGCTTGTTGCTCTTTAATAGAATTAATCAAGATAGGTACAAACTTAAGATAATCCATTTGATAATCTGACTCATTGACATTTTCAGTCGGATTGTGTTGAAGCAGAGTCATGCTATTTTTTTCTACCCCTGCGGCAGTAAGAGCCTCTTCAACTTCTTGAGCAATCAAGCCTGTCATAACAGCTTGACCTTCATCATCAATTTTAAAGTTGTAAGTTACAGGATTTAAAGACTCAACAAAGTCTAAACCTAAAGTAAGGTCTTGGATGTTTCGTTTAAAGTTTCTGTCAGAAGGTAAAGAGTTAGCGTTCGTTGAAATAGTCCCTACGTCTGAACCGTTCTTTCGAAAAGCAACTATAACACCGTCAGAAGTTAATCTATTAAGGTACAGAACAGTTCCACCATCTCTAGCTATCGCAGTCGGGCCATTGGGGTCTAGCATTACTCCTGTAGCACCACTTGTTCCCGAACTATAAAGCGTTGTGTTTGTTGTACCCACGAACAGCCTATTATTATGGTCAAGCCTCATTTTTTCAGAGCCATCTATATCAACCCTAAAGAAACTACTAGAAGCATCATTACCTGCATCTACATCAATACTTACTCCAGTGCTTTGCGCTCCTAATATGTCGTGATAAAGACCAGATACATCAGTATCTTCTAATCTAATGGCGGGAACACTATTTTTAAGATGTAATATTCTTGAAGGACTATCAGTGCCTATGCCCACATTGCCAGAGGAGTCAATCCTCATGCGTTCTGTGCCATTATCTTTGAACAGAAGATTAGTCCCTGCTCTTAGAGTCCAGAAATTTGTAAGTGAGGCATCTCCTATTTTTATCTGGTCAGTTGAATCAACTTTAAATACTCCTTGACCAGTTGAAGTTAAACTTGCAAAGCTAGGGCTGTCAGTAGTTGCTACGCCTTGGTTTAGTGCCTTGACAGATGCAAGAGAAGTACACTCGCTGTCCATCAGCGCACCTGCGGCTGTTACATTGGTTGCATCAGTAACGTCTGCACTTGCTTCAATTCCATCTAACTTACTGTGGTCTGCATCAGTAAACACGTTGGAATCTGAGGCACTTTCAACTAATGCTCTAATTTCAGAGGCTGTTTGGTCTGCTGTAGCACTTGCTTCGATACCATCTAACTTGCTGTGGTCAGCATCGGTAAATACATTAGAGTCTGTAGCACTTCCTACAAGTGTTCTAATCTCTGCCGCAGTTTGGTCAGCAGTAGCATTAGCTTCAATTCCGTCTAGTTTACTACCATCAGTAGCAACGTCACGACCATCAATAGTACCATCCGTTGTTAAGTTACCAGAGATTGTAGGAGCAGTAAGAGTTTTATTTGTGAGGGTCTGTGAACCTGTTAGAGTAGCAACTGTGCTATCAATATTTAAGGTCACAGCGTTACCTGTAGCACTAGAGGATAAACCTGTGCCACCTGTAACAGTAAGTGTTTCTGAGTCTAAGTCAATAGCAATTGTGCCAGAATCAGTAGTAACATCCAAGTCCTGTGCGGTTACTTGGGAATCTACATAGGCTTTAATGGATTGCTGAGTAGCAAGTTTAGTAGCACTGTTAGATGACATATCATCTTCGTCTTTAATACCAGTGACAGTCGCACCATCGCTTGCAATATTAAGACTTGTGTTTGCTACAAGGGTTGTGGCTGTAATAGCACTTGCGGATGAACCACCAATAGTAGTACCATCAATAGCACCACCATTAATATCCGCTGTTGGAATAGTTACAGTACCAGTGAAGGTAGGAGAAGCTATGTTTGATTTAGTTGCAACAGCGGTTGCTATATTATCAAACTCTGTATTTATCTCTGCCCCTTTAACTATTTTGTTAGCATCACCAGAAGGCAAGGAATCTTTGGTGGCAAAGTTTGTTGTTTTAGTATAGTTGGACATTAAGACACCTGTTTATTTCTGGAAGGTAAAAAGGAAAAGGGGACTCCCTAAGAAGCCCCCGATTGGTTAGCTATTAACCATTAACCATTAGGTTAAATGCGGCATCTGAACGCAGAACAGCAGTACCATACAAAGTGTCAGCAGTGTATAGAGTAGCAAGGAAGTCTTGCTTGTACTGAGTCTGAGAACGAACACCTAGTTGCTCTGCAAGAACCATAGCATCTTTATGGAACAACATAGCTTGTTTAACATCACCACCTGCGCTGTTGTCAGCCGCGGCTTCAACTACAGGACAGTTAGAGGAAACAAAAATGTCAATGCCATAGATGTTACCAATTTGTCCGTTGTTGACTACGCGCCCATCAACGAAGTCGCTAGAAGAGTAGCGAGTTAAGCCCATGATTTCGTTACGAACAGAAGGAGGTACTACGAGGCAACGATTGTCCATAGGAACATCGGCATCATCCATCTTCTGAATTAAATCACGGAAACCTTCATCAGTGAATACATCAGCCGCGGCAACAGTATCGGCGGCATAAGCAGATAGACCGCTAGAGGCATCAATGTACCAAGAGCCAGTACCAACGTAGTCACCACCGTTGTCACCGAAAGACTTACCTAGTTCAAACAAGCTAGAATCTACTTGCTTGGCTAGAGCGTAACCTGCATCACCAGTGTAGAACTGACGTAGAGAAGCAAGTGCTTGAGTCTCAGTGATGTCTTCAATTAGACGAGAGTATTCAAAGTGCTTGTTGATAGTGACCTGTACTTCACTCTCAGTAGCATTCTGAACAGTAACAGCAGTGTTCTCTGCTTTAGCATGTGCATCACCACGAACAGGCTTAGGAATGTGAAGGGTATCACCTTTCTTACCAGACATGGAAATTTTCTTGACTAGATTAGCTAGTACAAGACTTTTTTGATATGCGGCAACAACTTCGTCACTCCAAATTTCGGGGATAAAAGTAGCCGCGCTAGTGTTGTCTACAAAACCACCTGTAGCAGGGTATGTTGAATCAGTCATTTGACCATCTCCTAAAATAATTTATTATTGTCTGACCCTCCCATCAGCATAAGCCGCCATAATCTCATTGGACAAACTCATGTATCTTTCGGGGTCTTCTTTCATAAGTTTAATAATGTCAGAACGTCTATAGACTTTCTTAGCTGACTGTTCTCCACTACCTCGTACATTACCTGTACTAGCGGCTTTGACAGCCTTCTTACGCTGATTTTTTTCAGTGGCGGCAGTTTGACCTACTACCTGCTGTCGTTCTTTCCATGTAGTGAAAAGTTCATCAGCGGCTTCGTAATCATACTGTTGGTCTGCCTGTACAAAAAGCTGTTGTCTAATCTTAGAACCCTTAATCCAATCAGCAAACTTACTGTTTTGCAAAATATCCTGCATATCTGGATGACGCTTTTGCAATTCAGCCATAGCCGTTGATTGGCGATATTGGCTACTGATTTGTTCAGCTTCCTTTATCTTAGGGTGATTATCTATAGCCCTTGCGACTGCCTTGTCGGGGTCTGAGAAAAAGTCTATGTCTTCTTCTGGTTCATTTTGTTTTGGTGCTTTCTCTGAGAGTTGTGTCTGGATGTAATCATCAACGACCTTCCGCAGTTCACCTACTTCCGAACTTTGTTTACCTAAAAGTTTCTCAGCCTCTTGATGCATCCGTACAATTTCGGCTGTACTCTTTCCTTGATACTTTTGTGGTATTTCTGGTTCTTCTGTAGTTTCTTGTTCTTGCTGTTCAAGAGTTGTCTCCTCTTCAAGAGTCTCTTGAGTTTCTGGGTCTTCAATTACGTCTGTACGCTCTTCTATTATTCTTGCCATTATTAAACTCCGTCATAAATGATTGTGGAGGTGGATTATGTAGAGATTCGGTTAGGAGTTGTCTCTACGCTCTTTTTGTATCTGCTTTTCGCGGTTCCTCGCCCACTTGGTTGTAGCACCTAAAAAATCACCACAATGGGGGTCTAAATTACTGCGAACAGGAGATATAACTTTTCTAGCCATTAATGAACATTCTGGACAAGGTATCTCTTTTGTTTCTGAATCTATGAACCTTTCCGTTGTATGTCCGTTGTCACATCGGAAGTCAAGGAGAACTCTCATTCTTCGTTTGCTTCCTCGTAATCTTCCTTGGCTGTTTGTATCTGCTCTTGTAAGTTTAGTAGGTTAGCCATGACTACTAGTTGTCCCTTACGAAAGTAAAGGTCTTTGTCATCTTTACAGGCTTCTACTGAATTAAGCTGTAACGCACTACCTTTCAAGTCTTCTAACAGATTTTTCCATCCGTCTGTACGGAACATATCTTCTAATGAACGATAGTATTTCTCTAGTTCTACATCAGTCATACTCATTTACTGTTTCTCCCTATAGGACAGCTTTAATTTATAATTTAATATAACATACTATTGTATATTATAGTATTATTATAACATATTTTTATAAGAATGTCAAGTATTATTTTCTATGTCTTGCTGTTTTCTTAGCTACTTTCTTAGGTTGCTTACTGTGCTGTTTACCTTTCTTTGTGTCAGCACGTTTCTTTCTTGACGTAGCGGCATATTCTTTTTTACTTAACGATTTAATAGCCTTTTCTGGTAAGTAACGCTCACCTGTAGCTTTACTACCTTGTGTGCTAGGTTTACCAGACTTTGTACGCCACTTCTGTTTAGTCCACTTCTTAAGACTTTTCTGTGGCTTTTTTAACGCAGACATTACTTATGTACCTTCTGAATAGGAAAGTCAGCAGTTAGGCTTGCTCCTTTGTGTTTAACAAACTTACCTTTGTGTTTCATAAGTTTGACAGAGCCATTCTTCTGCTTCATCCAGTGATAACCATTAGGTGCTTTAACTTTCATCGGTAGCCTCCGCCTTTTGCTTTGTACTCTTTAGCTAACATCTGAGCCTTTCTAGCAGACCACTGTCCTGCCTTACCGCCCTTAGACCCTGCTTTAATTTTATTAAACAAGTTCTTGCGCATTGTAGGCTTAGTATAATTACCTGCCTTGTTGACAGTGGACTTACGCTTAGTAGCCATTAGTACTTACCCATTCTCATTGGTTTTTTTTTGGGTTTAGCTTTAGATTTAGTTTTTTTCTTTGCAGGTCTTCCGACCTTGCTTCCGTATGTACCTTTACCCATTGGCATAATAGTTACCTCTTTGTTTTACCATTTAACTTTATCAGCCCAATAAGCCGCTGACATTTTACCTTTGGCTATATTTCTACCATGTCTAGCCTTAAAGGATTTACGCTTTGCCTTCATACGTGCAGATTCACCCGACTTAGGTTTACCTGCGGTCTTTGCCCCCTGTTCTCCAAACCTAATCGTCTTAACTTTGTCACCTTCCTTTGCCACGACAACATGGCTTTTCTTTGGATGATTAGGGGTACGCTTTGGTTTGTTATAACCACTAACTCCTGCTCTTGCTAGTCTTGGGTCTTTTTTGCTTTTTGTCGCCATTAACCTTGACCTCCTTGAGGGACTCTTGCAGGGCTTGGACTTCCGCTTCCAATGCCTCTATTCGTTCCTTCTGGTCTTGGAATGCTTTGTTGACTTGGTTGATTACTTCGTTGAGGCTGTGCTGTGTTACCATTAGTGTTTCCTTGTTGGGTTTCTTTTACAGCTACCTCACGTTCTTTTAGTAACTGCTCCGAGATTTTGAGTCGTTTCTCAAATTCTTTATCGTCTGCATCACCTACATTTAAGTTTGCCGATACTGCTCTTATGCGGTCAATCTCCAACTCCTGTGGTACTGCTTGTGCATCAGTAAGGTACTTCTGCGCTCTAGCTTGTGACTCAACCGCCTGTCCTTGTAGTGCCGCTGTTTGTGACTGTTGAAACTCAATCTGTGCTTGCTGTGCCGCCATAGCCATCTGTTGTGCTTCTGGGTTAGGCTGATTAGCTTGCTGTAGAGCCTGTACAAGCTGTTCGCGGTTGGACAAGTTCATGTTATCTACGATTGACATAATCAACTGCGAGTACATTGGGCTGTCGGGTTGCATGGTCTGCAACAGTTGTACAAGTTGTGTAACTTCATACTCACGCGCAATAATACCAAGACTGCTTGAGGTATGGAACTTGTAGTCAGCCACAGGATACTTCTCTGGGTTGAACTGCATATACCTGTGGGCGGCTTTGGTTACAAATGGAATAAGGAAGGATTCTTGGAAGTTAATGAGAGTACGCTTGTGCCGTTTGATAATAGCACCTAGCGACATAGAAATACCTGCGGCAGTTTGGTCGCCATTGATAGACCCTGCAATACCTGCTGAGTCAATAGCACCTGTAGCAGTCTGTACCATCTTCTGTAGTTCTGCCGCTTGTGCGAAGGTAACTTGACTTACATTACCAAAGTTAAGCGGTTGTAGTACTTCTTTTGGTGAGCCGTTGGTTAGAATGGTCTTACCTGCACGTACTTCCGTTCTAGCACCACGAGGCATACGAGTAGCATCCATAGCCATCATTGGGTGTATGGTCAGTGCAAGAGCATCTATTCTGGCTCGTATTTCAGCGTCTAACGCCTTTTGTGAGTTATACCCTTTCTCACATACCCCTCTGCCCCAAAAGCGGCTAGGAACGACATCCCAAGGAAATGCAACAATAGGTCTGTCACCCATCATGTAGGGGTTCTCTTCTGCTTTGAGAAGTGTACCATCGTTAGCGATAACAACGATAGCTTCTACATATTGGCTTCCGTTATCATCATCAGCGGTCAATTCTTCTACTTCTACATCTTCTTCTTTTTGTGCCGCTTCTAATAGATAACGAGGAACTAAGCCGTAGTATTTGGTTAAACGTACCTTGTAGTCTTCATATACTGACAAGTCCTTGTCTGGTTCAATGTCAAAGTCGGGGGCGGCTAGACCTACCTCCACATTACGATAGACACCTTGTTCCTGTAGTTGTTCAACCAAGTGAGTAGGCACGAACTCATCTACTGCACAACCCAAGGCATCGTCTACGGAAGTAGCTAGGGGGTCAATCAAGAAGTTCTGTGGCATTACTGGTCGTAGCTTTACGCAGGTCATGTCTACGATGTTCACACCTACTGCCGTCAACTCCCCACCCATTACTGGTTGTGTTGCAGGTTGAAACTCTTTTTCTTCTTCCAGAACTACCTCTGCAATACCTGTTCCGAACACAGCCGCGTTTATAAGGCACTCAGCTACTCCCTTACGCACTTTATTTTTCTTAAAGTCTTTGGTTAGGGTTTCTCGTAGAAGGGCTATATCGCCTTTCTCTGCATCGGAAACGTCATCCTCAATGTCAAAGAACTTACCGCGCCCAAAGGTGGCTTCCTCTAGTTCCGCAACGGATGACTCTACTGCTTGCTGTAGTGCAGGAGAGATAATACGAGAGCGTTCAGTCTCTCTGGTTCTATCCTCTGCCGCCCACTGTCCTCTCCATAGGCGGTAGTATTCGTCAAACTTATCTGCATAGTTGGATTCAAAGTGGTCACGCCAACCTTGACATTTATTTATTACCCAACCTTCCAGTGTCTCTTCCAGTACAAACTGGTCTTTATCATCGTATAGCATATTAGTACCCTGCGTATGTATCTAATAGTTGATATTCTTCTTCTTGGTAATCTGACATATAAGCTATGTTAGCTAACTGGTCTATGTAGGCTAACGAATCAATTAAGTCATCATGTACCATCTGGTTTGGAAACTGAAACAACTCATCTAAGAACTGTGTGTTCCATGCTCCTTTGTTCAGCGTTATAGTTCCATGTTCAAATCTTCCTTGTAACGCCCAAACAATCCTGTCCGTCTTTTTCTTATTACCATGTGTCAGTTCGTCAACTCTAAAAAATCTTTGGTTCTTTTTCATCAAGTCACTGAGGTAGGGGTATACTGCGTTCTTTAACGCCCCCTTCTCAATACCGACAGCCACTGGTCTATAATCTCTAACAGCTTCAAAAATCTTTCTCGCAGTGGTCTCCACACCCCATCTACCATGAATGATGTCAGCGACCCACCAACCTTCTTCACTTGCTTTAACCACTGAGATAGCCGTTTGGTCAAGGCGTTTAGTTTTGGTTGTGACTTTAGCCACATCAGCGAATCCTGCCAAATCAACTGCAATGTAGTACGCACCGCGGTCTGGCTCTTCTTCACAAAACTTAATATGTTCTTCTTTAAATAGTTCACTACCTTGCGCCTCGAATGATGCCATGAACTCCTGTCGGAAGCTGTAGGCTGACATTGACTTCTTAGCCGCCTCAATCTCCTCTGGGTCTAACAGGGGGTTGTCATAGCTAGTAAAGTGATAACCCTTGAATGTATCGTCTTCCGATAAACTTGCATACTGGTATAAGTCATAAAAGTGATTCCTACCCATTGGCGTACCAATGAACAAAGCATCACCCTTTTGGTCAGCCAGTGCAGGTCTAAGTATCTGCTCCCAGACCTCTGGCTTCATGTCAGCGTACTCATCCATAACAAGGAACTTAAGACTGACACCACGCATGGTTTCTGGTCGGTCTGCACCTTTGAGTGCTATGGTCGCACCATTGACTAACTTTATCTGTAAATTATTAACGTGACTAGATTGTACTACAGGGTGTCCTATCTCCAACAGGACTTGCCACATAATGTCCCTAGCCTGTCCCTGTGTAGGCGCAACGTAGAAGACATGACCACGTTCCGTCTGCAATGCTCTTATTATTAACATCCAAGCGGCTAATCGTGACTTACCTGTCCGTCTACCTGCGGCTATGACTTTGAACCGCGTAGGGTCTTCAAAGACCTCCTGTTGCCAAGGAAGGAGCGATACGTTGAGTTCAGTCATTCAACTGTTACATCCGCTTTTGTTTTAATAACTACTCTTGCACCGCAGGATAATAAAGGTTTATCGTTACCACCATAAAGTATTTCACTTTCGCCATGTATTTTTACTGAATGACCATAAGTGTTCTTTTTACCTTCTTTTACAGTAATAACTGGTTCGTTCTCATTATTTTTTTTATTGGAACGAATCTTATGCTGATTGACATGGATATATTTAATAGCCACTTAGTATGTCCACATCACATAAGGGGTTGTATCGTCACCACTGCGAATATCAACATGAACAAAGCTAGAAGCGACTCCGATGCCTGTGAATCCCAAGCCAATCGCCTCTTCAACAATAACAAATCTTTCCCAACCATTGTCCACTTTAATATCTGCCGCAATGCCTTGACTGTGAGTTCCTGCAATTTTTTTCTTAGCCTCTATTGGATGTTCTGGGGCGCGATAGCCCGATGTGATATGGAATGGGAAACCACAGACTTCTCTGAGCGCATCTAGTTTCTCAATGAACTCATCCTTCATTTCGTTCTTGCCAGTGTACTGACAATCAAATTCTTCCCTAGTGAAGTACTTAGCCATCTATGATTTCTCCGTCTAAAACTTCTTCGTCTTCATTTGATATTACTGTAGTATCGCCACCGACACCAGTAATATTAATCTGTATGGCAGACTTCCCTGCGCCTTTGACAACATCCTTTTCAAACGCCCCTACAGGGACAATGCGGTCAACTATTAGCTTCCATGCGGCTGATTGATGCTTATGGTCGTCATTAAGTGCCGCATCAAAGATTGACTCCAACACCTTCCTAGACTTAGGTGACGTTAGCATCCTGCTTTTGTATTCATTGATGATAGCGGCATCACCCTTGGGGCGACCTCTGGATAGACCAGTCGCTCCTTTTTTTCTTGACACCACATCTGATTTCTTTGGTCGCCCCCTCCTTTTCGGAGGAAGATTCTTTTCGCTATCCATTGGACTCTCCTTAAGTTATCTTAAGTATCCTTAGACTTAACCTTTATTATTATACATTAATGATTATACATTAAAGTTTAATAACTAAGACTACTTAAGTATACTTAAGGCTTGTTAAATTATCTCTTTCTTATGCTTTATATTATAGCATACTTTGAACCAAAAGTCAAGTACTTTGTTAATAAACTTTAGACCGCCCCTTGGATATTTAGTTCAATAAATAATAACTATCTATGTGACCTTTTTAATAGGTATGGTCAACAATAGTGCCGCCCTTGGAATACATAAGTAAATCAACAACTTAGAGGTATAAACATAAGGATACTTTTTTTCCAATTTTAGTCTTTTTTGTATGCCAGAGGGTACTGTAAATGTTACGGAAAACCCACGGCCCCCCCGACCCCCCAAAAGTTATCCACAGGAAATCCACAGGTTATCCACAAAAGCAAGAATCATGCCAAAAGTTATCCACAAAGTTATCCACAGGCAACGTGACTATTAATCCAAGGGCGGTCACAGGTAAAACTTGAGGGTAAAGAGTGAGTATGCTTGCGGATACCTTTGGCACGATTATTGCCTGTACTAATGTTGGCACGATTATTGCCTGTGGCTAACAATCGCTAACCATATATAAACAACAATATCCAATAACATTTGGTAATAAAAACAGACTGACAATATAACTTTATGACATATATTTATTCTAGGCGTTTTAAGGGCGATTTTAGCGCGTTTATCTGTACCCTATGCACTAGTATTCATTAGGCGTTAATCGCGCTAATCACTGTTTATTGTCTGTAAAGTATTGTTTTATATAGGTTTTTTATTTGTGTCATATACTGGCTATAAGCTATATGATATTTGATTATATAAATTGCTGTTTATATGCAAATAAATCATAAAATAAATTGAACTATTTCAATAATAGTTGTCTTAATATATGTAACGCAATTTAACAGACTATTTAAAGGTGACACATTATGACTACATTCAAAAAGGCAGTAGAAAACCTAAGACCACAAATCGAACAGCTAGGTAGAGACAGAGGTTACTATGAGGCTTATGTTGATTTTGGCTCACCAGATAAAAGAGAAAAGAATGCAGAGACTGTTAAAAGAATACGTAGTAACTTTTATCAACTACGCGACACAACTACTGCGATATTCTCTCATATGAACCAAAAGAAAATGAATTCGACCATGTTTGATATTTACTGGAACGCTTGGTTCACTGAGTATAACGATTTATGCCTACACTTACGAAAACTTTACAGCGAAGATAAAGAGGTAGCCTAATCAATCAACCAGAGGGCAATGGACTGCCCCTGACTTAACAAGCGCCTTAAGTTTGATTTAATAGTATCAATCTGTT
>VMHT01220758.1_pt1 | contig 16354 bp, 15 predicted proteins | sample 4693611 | NCBI WGS metagenome assembly VMHT01 (sample SAMN12280063, study PRJNA550983) | marine metagenome | isolation source: seawater sampled from same location over 5 years 0.02-0.2 micron viral filtrate | place: USA: collected off the coast of southern California halfway between the port... ... | reverse complement strand
TTCAACATATGCTTTGCCAGGCTCAACTGCGAATACTAATTTAGATTCCTCACCACCAGAAGCCTGAGTATAGATACCACGATTTGTTCCATCGTTTAGATGTTCACGAGTTTCAGAAAGGAATGGACGAACTTCATAGTTACCACTTTCATCAAATGTTCTACGAGCAAGTGTATGTTCCAACTCAGCATAGTCTGCATACTTTTTAAACTTTTCAACAGTACCTTGATTAACACGAGCAAGTTCGATGAAGTCGGTGTCATCAGTTGCAGTAAGAGTTTTCTTTGATAAGGTAAGATTGATTTTAAATCTGTGAGCGCCTGGCGCATTTGTGTTTGATGTTCCAGTTGCATTATCTAGAAGAGATGCATCTTCTTCAGGTGAAACAAAACTTTCTGCAATAGTCCAACCAACTCTATAAGAAGGAGTTGAACTATACTTGTCTAAAAGTATAACCTGTTCTGAATTTTCTACAAAGAAACCATTGACAAAGTAAACACCTTTGTGTACAAGTATAGCAGAACCAGTTCCTACTGGATCGTTTGTCGATTGAATATTTGCACCAAGTTCTGTTACTTGATTTGTTGTTAGTAGTGGGTTTAGTGCAGTTGTATTATCAGCATTTGTTGCAAGAACAGTTTCACCAGACGCAAATGTTTTTGTCTCTCCATCTGTACCACTATCTTCATACTTGAAATATATTGTTAAAGGATCATCACCAGAAGCTGCAACTGTACCAATTACTTTTGCTTTGACACCAGTTGTTTGTCCAGTAATAATTTTGTTTTGAAAATCTGTTCTATAACCTTCAACGTCTTGTGCATTGTAAATTGATTCAACTTTAAGATATTCATATTCCATGTCGATATTAATATCGCCTGGAATTACCATAGAACCTTGTTCAAAAACATGTTCACCAAAGTTATTAAGTTGTCTTTGGATTACAGTTTGTAATTGTGTAAGTTCACGAGCCTGAATTGAAAAGCCAGGACGAAACATAACACGATGAAAGTTCTTGGTTGAATCAAAGTCATCATAGTATGGGTTTACGTTGAAGTTAGTAGCCATTTATTTCACATTCCTATTATGATTAGAATTCGACAACAATTTTTATATCTTCTGTTTGGTCAGAAGCACGAGAAATTGGTCTACGATTTTCTACATAAATTAATTTTCCACTATCTGGTTCTAGTTCTGGAAGGGCAAACCCTCCACCACCAGATGTGAATGCAATAGATCCACCATTACTTAGTGTTTCCGTTGGTGATGTATTTGCTGGAGTTCCAGTAGCACCAGATGTACCACCTGTAATAGTATTAGTTCCAGTAAATGCAATGTATTGTTGATATGTCGAAGATGAACTATTTGAGTTAATACCATAGTTTAAAAATTGTTCTTGTTGATAGTAAAGAATATTATTTGTAGCATCAAACTCTACAACTCTACCAGTTGCATTATTAGTAGCCTGTGTAATCTTTTCATCTGGTTCAAATGTTCCAGTAGCAGAAGAAAACTTCACTGCATATGTTAGTCTTGCTTGTGTTGCAGTTGCAGCTGTTGTTGTACCAGCATTTGTTGGGTCAACAAGTATACCAACTTCTCTAAAATCGTTTCCGATTGCAAAATCATCAGTTTCAGTTTGTTCTAGTTTGGTGTTCATCATTACGAAGTGTCCACCAAGTTCTTCTTGTCCATTGAACCCATGTCCAACTTTTGGTGAAATTACTGGCGAGATAACACCATTACTACCACTACCAATTGTTGTTGCAGTTGATAAATTTGCATCCTTATAAACCTCACCTAGATTTACCACACCATAAGTGTAGTTCTGTCCAGCAGCTTCAATTTGTGTATTGGTTGTTGCGTTAGAACCGAAAGCTTTAATCTCTCCACCAACCACAACAATCTTAACTTTACCACCACTACCGTCACCACGAATTGGTGAATAATAGATACCGCCTGGCCCACCAGCACCGTCAGTTCCGTTGCTGTTAGAATAACCAGAACCAGAAGTAACTCTAACAACTTTGATAGGAGCGCCTGAATATGGTGCAGTATCACCTGATGCTGTCACAGCATCAGCAGAAACAGTTGTGTCTGTTTTTACTGGCATGAAATCTGTTGTAACAAACTTCTGAACCTCAGATGTTGTGAGTGTATACATGTACTGAAGATAGTAACCACCTTCAAAGAATGGTGTGGATGAAGTTGATGTTGGCCCATTTGCACCAGCAGCAATGGCATTTCCATTATTATTGTCTAGTACTTTATAAACTTTAAACTCTGAAGTCATAAAGTAATACTTTGCATCATACAAGTTAATCGCACCAGACTGTGCTGGGTTAGTTGTTGTTACATCATGTTCGTACATGTCATAAACTGTTCCGTTAACATAGTTCCTACGAGGAACACAAAATGAAACGTCAGTAGATCCAATTCTCTTGGCAGCAAGCATTGAATCCCACTTATAACTTTCTACAGTAACAGTATCTTGAGGTGCTGGTGGTGTTGTATCTGTACCACCAGATGTTGTTGTAGTAAAAGGTGTTGCTTTACCAATGAATAGATAATAGTTTGATGCAGCTGCTTCTGAAAAAGATTCCAAAAACTGTTCTGCATTATGTTGTCTGAATTTTTCAGTAATAATTGCTGCCATTGTTCTTTCCTATAATATTATTTATTCTGTTCTCAGAAGGGTGCATCTGAAATTGTATTACCATCTGCTACCCATTTTAAAATCTCTTGATAGTCTATATTACCTTCTGCTACTGGCACAGATGTTGTGATACCAGTGATTTCATTACCATCTGCATCATTGTATACAACCATTAGATTACTATCATCATTCGGTATTTTTGTTACTGTTTTAATTTGCATAATTTATTCCTATATGTCTGCACTAAAATGAAATTGTAATGATGCTCCAATAATAAATTGATCGTGTCGAACAGTACTAGGTGATATGTAATATGTTCCTACCATACAACCAGAATTAGAATGAGCGTGTCTAGCCAATGTGTTGAGATTTCCGTTCCCAGCCTGATCTGTATAACCTTGGTTCTGATAATAAAATTCAACTTGACTACCGCTTGGAGCACTACCTCCTGAGAAATTAGAATTACTAATGTTATGTGTCAATGTGGGAATTGTTCTCATTGTTACTGGAAAGGGTACATGAAAAGCAAAATGTCCTACGTTAGTGCCTGCAACAACTGTACCAAAATTTACATTTGCAGTAAGATTGGTTTGAGCTGCCTGTCCATTGCCTCCAGACATAGGATTGTAAAAGTACCGTTGACAAATCGCAAGGTCTTCAGATGATGTAAGATGCTCGAATGGTGTGGCCGTGTCGCCAACTTCCAATTGAACGCCTGTAATTTCAAATGTAGCTCCAGCGGTATTAGACCAATCCTGAGCAAAGTTTGGAAAATATCCAGCAGTTTGTGTTCTAGTATACCAAGCGTCTGTAACTGCCTCTGAGTGTCCAGTGTAAGTAGTTCCATAATCAGGACAAATAACAACTGTAAACCCATGATCTGTATTATCATCAATAGTAAGATTTGAGTTGCCAGGAACTGTACAAGTTATTTTTGTCCAAGTGTTAGCTGCAAGTGTAAAAGCTTTGTTGTAATAATAAGATGTTCCATCTATAGTTCTAAACTGACTATAATAAGTTCCAGCTAAAGAACTTTTAACCCAATAACTAAGAGTTAACTTTGAATTTGGATCTGTGTAATTCCAACCAGATCTAGCAATATTTTGTGCTTCGATATGTTGTTCCAACTGTGAAAAAGTTCCAGCAGCGTTACTTGCAGAAGTAACAGTTGCATGATAAGACTTACGAAACCCAAGAGTATATGGAGTGTCACTAGAACTTAAAGTATGTTGAGACTGTGTAAGAGTACCACCACCGCCATAGTTTAATTTCCATCTATCAACGGTTTGATACAATCCTGTTGTACTACTAGTGCCTCTTTGAGCAATATTAAAAGCACCATTAATAATAATATTTCTGCGTCCAAGATTTACTGTGTCAGCAATCTTTGCAGTTGTTATTGCATCATTAGCAATCTGTGCTGTAGTGATAGTACCAGCTGCAATATCAGCAGCTGATACCGCTAAATCAGCAATTGCATTAGAACCTAATCTATCTAGAGCCATAGGATACCTTCCTTATGATTTTATATTACAGAGCGGCGACTGCTGTTTTAAACGCAGCAAAGTCTGCTGAACCAGCAACCAATGTTTTCCACTGTGCAATTTTATAGTAACCTGTCACAGTTGTTGCAGTAACAGTTGTTGCCGCAATAGTACCAGCTGCACTAATATTACCACCGTTGATTGTCATTGTTCCATCTGTAATTGTTGCTGATGTAAGTGAAGTCATACCAGCGATAGTTGTTACAGTAGCACCAAGTGCCATACCAGTTGAACCAAGAGTAATCTGACTGTTTGTAAGTGCAGAGTTTGGTAATGCTGTTATTGTATTTGTACCACCACTTATACTTTTATTAGTAAGTGTATCAGTTGATACTCTACTAACCAAAGTTGAGTCAGCACCAGCAGGAAGCATCTGTATGTTAGTAACACCAGCTGAGTGTGGTTGACCGAGAAGCTTTTGTCCATGTGAATTCGATTCACAGTTTAGTGTAATTGATCCAGAGTTTGAACCACCACCACGAATTTCAACGATTTGGTTTCCAGCAGAAATTTTTAGGTTAGCAGATGATCCTGATTTGATACCACTACTACCATCTATTTCTGGGTCGGTTAAAGTTTTGTTTGTTAAAGTTTCTGTACCAGTGAACGTAGCAAAGTCATCTGCGCTAAGAGCAGACCCATTACCGAGTTTGGTATAGATTTCTACAAAGTTGGCGTTGAGTTTGCCTGCACCAGTGCGGAGGTCATCACCTGTTCCGTCATTTGCAGCCGAACCACGCCCGATTGGTTGATATGCCATTTCTGGTTTCTCCTATTAAATTATTATACCTTTATTTATACATTTAGGTCAAAGGTATTCTGTGGTTTAAGTTATTTATATTACGTTCCTTCATCATATGTTACTGAAGATGATATAGCACCACCTTGTGCCTCATCGAATTGTTCAATAACCATATCGAATGTGTAAGGTGTTTCAGTATCAGAAGTTTCAGTAACTAGTTTTCCACCTAGAGCATCTTCAAGTGATGTGAAACTTCCAGTATCTTGATTAAGGAATATGAAACTTCCAGCATTTGTTCCACTTCCATCTGTACCATCAAGAAGAACATTAGAATTGTCTTCAAGTAATTGATTGCCTGGCGTACCATCAAGTAACATTCCAAACGCAGTAGAGTCGAATAGTCCAGCAAGTGAACCCACATCGAATAGTCTAGAGGTTGAATCGAATGATTCAAATCTTGTTGCAGATGTATCACGAGGGAATATTCTTTCATCGAATGTTGCTGGATCAAATGTAACATTGTTTGCATCAAACTTGACACTGTTCTGATCAAATCTATTAACGGTGAAGTCAAACTTCAAGTTACTAGTATCAAATCTATTCGTTCCGAATGCAGTAGCCTCTGAGAACTCTTGTCTGTTGTCATCGAATGATCTAAACGTATCATCAAATCCATTAATACGAAGTCCTCTAGAAATAAATATCTCGCCTGGAGGTGGTACGTTAGTTTTTGTTCGATATGCAGAAAGAGGAATAATGATATTCGTTTCGTCAAATGAATTTGTTTCAATCTGGTACTTATCTTCTTGGTCAAATTTTATACTTGTATTAGAAAAATTTGTTCTTCCAGTAACATCAGACCTTACTGATACTTGATCGACTCTGATATGTCCAAACTGATTTAGTGTATAGTATGCACCCTCATTATCTGCCCTGATTGCTCTTGATCTAAATCCATCAGAGCCAGGATAGTGCTGTGCATATGCAACACTGTCGATTGGTGGTTGTGTAAATGCATACTTGGGTAACAAGTCAAGAGTTGGGCCAAGTGCTTGTGGTGAGTTACCAGCAATCCCACCACTAAATTGCACAGATACACTAACAGAAGATGTAAGTGTTAGTTCTCGTGTACCAGATGATAGAGGTGCATCCTCTTGACCTTCTCTAGTAATATCTCTACTAAAGATAATATTGTCACCAGTTTCAAGAAGAACATCATTTCCATCTTCAAGTAAAAGATCACCTTCTTCTGCTCGTAGTGTTGTACCATCAGTCTTAGTACCCAACCTTCTACCAAACACTTCAACAAAAAGTGTTCTGAGTGTAGATGCAAGTTCTGGTGTAAATGTTTGAGTATCACCTGTGAAGTCGATAATATCACCAGCAGCTGGGTTGCGAATACGCAAAGAATTAAGTTGTGCATCTGCTAAGGATGTTGCAAATGATACCTCACCAAACACGTTCCACCCAGCTGGGTGAATTGAACGTCTAATAGAGTCACGCCAAAGATTAATTGATTCACCAATACGAACAACATATGAATAATCTTGATAGTAGAAACTATCTTGAACCTTCATAGAGTTTTCGCTTATGTGTCCTCTTTCAGTTACAAACTGTCCACCAGTATTTGCAATTGCAGTAATAGCAGTTGTAGCCTTTGAATGCTCACATTGAACAACTGTACCAATAGCGCCACCAGCAGTTTTAATAATATCACCAGTAAAGAAATGTTCTACTGGTGTTTCTAATTCTAAAATCCTATTAGTAGGATTAAAAGATACGATAGATGCAGTATGGGTTGTTAGTGTATCACCAATCGTGAAAGCGCCAGTTATATCTTTAACTATAATATTTCTGTTCATGGTAATCTTTGGAATAGAACTATAGCCTAATCCAAGATTATTAATCTGAATTCCTAATACTTTACCAACACCACTTCTTGATAATGCCAAAGAAGATACATTAGAACCTATACTAGAACTTATACTAATAGTTGGTAGTGTTGTATATCCATCACCATTAGATATCATTCGTATTTTAGAAATAGAGGTAGCTTCAGCTGCAACACTCAAGTCAGTAAAGGTTTGTGTCTCAACGATTATATTGTTACCATCTTCTAATATAAGATGGTCTGTTTCTGTTAACTGTTGTTCTTGGTGTAAGAAGAACTCTTCTGATTCTTCTCTGAGAAGTTTCTCAATACCCTCACTTCCCTCACGAATAATCCTACCACCATCTTCAAAGAGTAGATCATCACCAGCATCTGCCCCAGATGTATTAGACTTATCTAGAAGTAGAGTATAGAACTCTTCAACAATGTGATCACCATCTTCAAATAAAAGTTTATCAACATGTTCTAAGACAATATCATTGTGATGCGTTTCACCTTCATATACAATGTTGTCTACTTCTGTTTCGTCTTCCAAAACAAAAGAACCACCAAGGATTGTAATCCTTGCAGATGCACCAGCACCATTTGTATTTGAATTATTAAAAACAACTTCATCGTCATAAGTGTAGTTTACACCACCATTCTCAATATGAACTTCATCAATACCGCCTGCACCTACAGCAGAAACGGCAGCCTGAACTCCGATACTACCTAAGAGTTCAAAGTTAACTTTATCGCCTGCTTTATAATATGCACCTTGTTCTGTTACTGTTGTTTCATTAACAATACCAGAAACTTCTGCACGAATAAGTTGGTCAAGTTCATTAGAAACAGCGTTGACAGTTTCACCAATAGTGAACTCACCATTTATTGTTGTCCTATCAAGATTGAGTTCAGCAATAAGTTGTGCGCCTTCTTTATACTTGATAACTGTTTGGACAACAGCAGTAGCTTCAGATGTCTCACCTGTTATAACTCTACCAACAATCTGTGAGTAATCAGATGTACCAATCTCTGTAACACGCATAAGAAAATCATCAGACCACTGACCATCAGATATCCTTAAAACATTTTCTCTTGGGTAAATGAGAGAGGACTCTTCATCAAAGAGAATTCTAAAAAATAGTTTGTGTCCTTCTTCCGTACCTTTTGTCTCATACAAGTCTCTGATGTTCTTCATCAGATTTCTTTTTGATATCCCATCTGCAACTGTCTCTGGAATAGATTCCATAATAGCTGCTTTGAACTTATCTAAGAATGCATAAACAGTATTGTCAGTATCGGCATACGCAAGAAGTTGTTGAATGTTTTGTACTGGATTTGCTTTGTATGAAACAACTGGGGCCTTTGCACCAGAGGTTTCTCCTACAACATTCTCTCCCTCTTCAAATCTTTGTTGGGATGTAATGTAAAGAACTTGGTCTGAATCATAATCGTCTACAAGAATAGTGGCAGTATAACCACTAGTCTCACCACGAATTATTTCACCAGCCTGAAACTTACCAACAGACTCTTCAAGAACAACTTTCTCTTCTATCTGAGAAAGAATATAGTTTACACTATTTGTTTCTTGAATAACATAATCGTTTGAACCGCCCAATTTAAGTTGAGCAGCTTCCATGAACTGAAAATAATGTTTCAGAAATTTGATAAATTGTGGGTGTTCTGACTGAACGAATTCAGGCAGTTGACTTTGAATATGAGGTGAAATCTTATTCGTTAGTTTTGGAGTACGTCCATCCATTTAAAAAAACCTATCAATAACCAGAGGAGCTGGAAGAGTGACTATGAGAATCAGAACTTGAAGAACTTGAACTTGAAGAAGAGGAACTTGAAGTTGAAGAGATTGTTGTTCCACCACTTGCAGCACCACTTGTAGCTTTACCGAATGTACCAACCACAGTATGAGAGCCAGGCGAAGGAGTACTTCCCTGTTGATCTGTCTGTGCAGTAATTCTTGAACCACCACTATCAATACTTAAAAGTTGATTTCTTACTGGAACGATATCATTTGAATCTGGAATTGCAAAGAAGTGAATTGTACCATCACCATTCATAGTAGATGTGATCTGTAAATCATTTACAGTAATTGTACCTGTAGTATAATTGATATCACCAGCGTTTGCATTTATATAAACTCTTGATTGTGCGACTACCTGATAAACTCTTACGATACCAGAACCATCATCATCAATGAAATGTGTTGCAGTAGAACCAGCGACAGTAAATCCTGTTGATGATATTACTGGTGGTTCATCATCATGTGGATGATAGATTGAATTATAAAATTTTATAACATATTGTTTCTTAGTATTAATCTGAGCTCTTTGTGATTTGTACATTCTAATATTAGAAATGTTGCTAATGATAGAAGTGTCGGATGTATCAATCAATCTAGATATTTCTGAGAAACGATACATACCGTCAAACTTTTCTAGATTATTATCACTGTATTCTGAAATTGTATTTGCAACTATTGTTTCTAAGTCACCAGAACTCTTAGTAGTTGTTGTCGGATCATATCTAAAGTTTACATCCATGATGACGTAAATGTTTTCTGGATCAACAATAACTGGACGAACCGAAGCAATGTTATAAGATTTTAATTGTGAGACAATATTTTCTTTTTGAGCTTCAGTTAAGAATGTTCCTTGAAGTGGACTAATAGAAATATAAACCTGTCCATAAACTGGTGGATCATTATCTTCTCCACCCCACACTTGGATAGTTTTAATGTTGGGATATATCGTAGGAAGAATTTGTTTATAATCAAATCCAGTGACAGCACGTTTCTGTGCAGTATAACTGAGAGGTGCATAGTACTTGATTGATTGAATTGTTTCTGCTTCATCACCACCAGATGCAGATTGAATAGTAGACACCGCAACATTTGTTTGTCCATTGATAGATGTTACAGTAAATTGGTTTGCACTATTAGCTAATGTTTTATTTGTAACAACGTATTCCATAATAATAATGTTACCATCAGAAAGTTTCTTACCAATTACATCATCTCCAAAGTAAACTTCAAATCTACCGTCATCTGTTTCTTGTAGAAAGTATACTGGATCAGAACCAGTTGTGCCTGTGATTTCACTGGCAAGTGCAAATGTTTCCAATGTAGTATCTGTGGCAGATTTCTGTACTGACACTTTAAGTGTTGTCGTATCAGCTCTATCATTCGCCAACAAATATTTCTTTTCTGGATTGTTATAATCTACTGTGTACTTTGTTGTTGTGAGTGTACCTTCATAGATTGGAATGTTTGAAAAGATAAGAAGTCCGTTTGTAATTTGTGTTGTGATATCTTCATTAGTAACAAAACCATAAGTCGAGTTGTTTACTGAAGTTGAAAACTTTGTACCTTTAGGCATTGTCAAGTTTGACAACTGATTATTAGTTACAGTAATCTCTACTCTTGCAACTGGAGCCCTTGCAGAACGTGGAGTATATCCCAAACTCTTTGCGTGTGATACAACTGAACCACGAGTTGTCGCACTATCCAAAAACATTTCATTCGTTGCAAAGTTGGCATTCATTGCAAGATAATGAGTATTGTATGCAAGTAAGTCTATGATAGTTGAAAGTCCAGAACCTTCAAAGTTATAATCAGAGAACTCTGACTGGCCCTTCATGTATGTTTTTAAATTATTTTTTATTGCATCGAAATCTAATTCGGTAACATTAACTTCTGATTTATTTGCCATTTATCTAAGTCTCTCTAAAAATACGTTTACAGTCTGAGCACCAGATGGAGAGTTTACAACAAAAAATTCTATGGTAACATTGTATGCGTTTTGATCTACGTTTGCTGTTGATGATACGTTGATAAGTTCTACTCTAGGTTCAAAGTTTGTAATGACATCTTGAACGTGCCGTGAAAGAACGCTCTCTACGATTGGTGTTACTGGTTCAAATAAAACTGCACGAACATCAGAACCAATCTCTGGATGAAATGGCCTTTCATAGAAGTTCGTATTAATTAAATTACGAACACTTCTCTTCACTGCTTCAACATTAGTGAGCTTAGTTATATCACCAGTAAGAGGATGAGCAACAAAATTTAAATTCAAGTCAGAGAAGACTTGTGCGTTTCTATCTGAATCGTTTGTTGCAGACGCATCTCTAAATGCAGTTGGATTAGCAGCCATTTAATTCTCCTTAATTGTATTTATAACGAAATTACAAAACGACTAGAGCTCTATTCTTTATATGTTCTTCTTCTATGTCATCTTTCGACTGTCCATAATATGCAACAGCATGATGTTCTGATATCATCTTATCATTAAGAATACTTCCATCAGTCAATTTAAATTGACCAAGTATCCTACCATATTTACCCTTCCCATCCTTGACAGTCACAAGAGTCTGGTTAGAACCTACAGGCATATGTGCCTTAACATATTCCTTTGCAGCTGTTCCATACTTCTTTTCTTCCAAGTCTCTCGTTCTAGATTCTGGTGTATCAATACCATAAAAACGTATACGTTGTTTTCTCAACCATACACCAAACCCCAAGTCAATGTCAACGTCTGTTGTGTCACCATCAACCACTCTTAATATCTTACAATTATATTCGTACATCTTATCCTCCAGCGAATACGTTAGACGAACCAGAGTTGGATGCATTAGGCACCCATGAACCGTGGCCACCTGTTGCGTCACCTTTTCGATGAACGCCTATACCATTTACAAATACGGTTGAACTTCCAGCTGTTGCTGGATCTCCGCATGATGTTGTGTCTCCAATCCTAACAGTCGCTGCACCATTTGTAAATACATTTGGTGAACCAGCTGCGTATGCGGTTTGGTGAAACGGATTAGGTGTAGGACTTGCGTGTCCTACATGATTATCTAATCCAACTCTTGTTACTTCAGGCATAATTATTCCTATGCGTATATCTGATAGAACTTACCGTACTCTTTATATCTTCTATGGTTATAAAAAGTTGCAATATCAAATCTATTACCAGACGGTTTAAGTGAAATGTGTAACCAAGGATTACCAGAACCACCAGTTTGATATTCTAGTAAGAATTGATCGTGCGGTACATTTTCACGAACCCACAATGCAATATCATAATACTCAGACCTTGATGCACCACTAAATTGCATATCAGCAGCCATTCCTCTTTCATGCTGAGATGCACCTTTCGCTGGGCGGAAACCAGAAGTGATAAACATATTTGGGTATTGGTCTTTTATTGGATCAAGAACATTAGTTGCCAAGTTCTTGAGATTATTTATTATGTCTTCTAGAGTTAAACCGTGTTGTTCTTTTATCTTATGTCCGAACGCCGCATTCTTTGATACGTCACCAACCTTATAATGTTTTGATATCTGTAGACTATAATCAACACTCTGTTCCGTAAGTGTAACCTGTTCAACAGCTCCTACTGATTGATTACCAGCCTCTACAGATGCTATGTTTGGATTTTCTCCTGTTTCTGCACCGTGTTCCGTAATGTCATCTGGAACATTTGGTTCTGCAATCAATCTTCTTGATGCACTTTCCGTATTGTATCTACCCTCAAGCGCATTGAAAGAATAATCAGAGAATGATGTCGGTAGATATTTTCCAGCTGCAACCGCAGCTTTGATTTCATCTTCACTCTTCTCAACATCATCGTCACCCATAAACTCACCTTCATCTGGCAATTCTATTCTTGGTTTCTCATCAAGGACTATTGCCTCAGGTGGTTCAGTAATCTCTTCACCTTCTTCATATGTTGGAAACCCACGAGAGTCTTTGAACTCAATGTCTGGAGCAGCTATCACCGCAGCTGCAGCTCTGCCCGCTTTGTTAAAGTCTATTGTAGAACCAACCAAGTCCATTGCACTACTAGATGTAATATTCATCGTAGTACCAGCATTAATATCCATAATTGTAGAAGTGATAAGATTAATATCATCACCAAACATATAGACACCATGTCCATCACCAACAATATCCAAGTTTCCTTTAATGTTTGTTTTGTAATCCCCATCCACATTGATAGTAAAGTTTGCCTGTGTCTGTAGTTTTATATCTGCAACAGCTGTTGCGGTAATGTTTTGTTGGGAAGTAATCTCTGTGGACTCATTTGAATACATACGAATATTTTTGCCCGCATGGAACGTAATGTTTCTTCCGACATTCCAAGTCATGTCCTCATCTACTTGTCCATTGACAGAACCACGAACATAAAGATTAGTATTACCGTCAACATATAAATCTACATTACCACGAACACGAACCTTTTTGTTCTTGTGAACGACTTCATAGTCCTCACCAATAATCTTAGTAACCTTTGTTCCGTCAGGATGAACTTCATAGAACGTACCAGAACGATGATACTCATGTATCCGTTCATGGCCAGGCGTATCATCAAACTCTTGAATGTGACCAGACTCAGTTTCCCTTACATGGTTGAATGGATACTGTGCATTGAACGGAGTCTTTGGTTCACCTGTCAAATCATCCACACGTTTCTTTTTGAAATCTACTACTGGATGTTGTTTAGATAAATCATTTACCGCAAGTCTGTTTGTGTCTACCTCATTTACCCTACGAGGATAATAAGAACGAGGATCACCAAACCCATTAAGAGTCTGTTGCGTTGAAACTGTTACTTCAACTTCCGTACCTTCTCTTGGTGGTTCATCGAATATGATTTTATTATCTTCAATTTTATATGACATTATGATACCTCAGTGTTAATCCCTTTTTCCTCTGCGTATTCCTTAATACTTTGAGAACCATTCTTTAGGGAAGTAGGTGGGCCTTGTGTAAACTCAGATGGATAGAAGTGTCCAACATCATTTGGAATATCATTCTTTAATTTAAATTGTCCTAGTGCTGCAACTGCCCGTGAAGTATAGTTATCACCACTTGTACCTGTGTCGTACTTTCCGTTTGGTAGATAGATAAGAAGATCTATTGCACATCCGTAATTGTGCCATGAAGAACCAGGCCGTGCAGCTCTGTTTTTTGTTCTACCAGATTTATAATCGTTGTAAAGTTTTCTTTGTTCTGCCATAGATCTGTATCCGTATCCGATACTTGCATCATAGTCTGGATTATCTTCAATGAACTTTACAATACCATTCGCCCATCTATCACGCAACCAAGGAACAAGACTGTTCAGTGCGTTTGCAGTTCTGTTACCATATCTCGATCTACCGAAGTCATCTGATGTATATGTTCTACCACCAGAAAACTCTGGTGCTTGTGCTTCTGTATTGATTGGTGATTCTGATGGTCTGTTTTCTGCTACATCTGATTCGCCATCTTTTGTTACGAGAACAGTTGAGTCCATAGTTCCAATTGGTGTTGTGAATTCTGTAGTGTTACCATCTGCAATAAAAGAAGTTGTCTGAACTTGTGCGGCTGGTTTCTGTTGATCGTCAGAGTAATCAAATGGAGCTCCACCTTGTGGTGCAGCGGAAGCATTAATCTTGCCTGGCAATGTTCCGAATACCATTGGTTCTTGCATGAAGTCTGGATCACGCCAGAAACCAATCACCCATGTACCTTCAATCGGCCCAGTAGGTGACATACCAATACCACCAGATGATGCAGAGTTCGCTGGTTGAATACAAAACGCCCAAGGCAAATCACCAGTAGGAAGTTTTGTTTTATCTTCTGTGTGATATCCGAATACACGAACACGAACTCTACCTAGTGCCTTTGGGTCGCCTCTATCTTCTACGACACCAATCCACCAGATAAACCCATCACGCCCAGCAAAATAAGAAAGATTTTGTTCCATATAGAATTCCTTTCAAGTATTTATACTGTTGTATCAAAGCACCAAACAGGATTTATTTTTTATGGCTATAAAAATATTCAGCTGTATCTAATAAGTAATAGTCGCATATAGACTATGCGTAATCAAAGGATTTCAATTACATGAAACATATAATACTTGCTGCAGCATTGGTTGCAGGCACATCAGCTATGGCCGAGGATGGACTTTCTTGGGGTGGCGAATTAGATACAAAATACAAAGTTGATGCAGAAACATTAACTATGTCATTAGAACCAGATGTAACATACACATGGGGTTCATCTGCTTTAACAGTAGGTATGGACATTCCAGTATGGAACTCTACATCTGCTGATAATTTTATATTACTAGATGCATTGGATGCTGGTAAACAGCCTGATCTAGATATGGAAGTTACTCATCAGCTACGAGATAACATAGAGTTGTCAGTAGGAACTGCATGGGATTTAAACAGACAAGCACGAGAAGAGATTACACTAGGTGTTTCTTTCTCATTCTAATATAATAACAAAAGGGAGCCCGAACAGGACTCCCTTTCTCTTTTCGTTGGTCGGAGATGCTGGATTTGAACCAACGACCCCTTGTTCCCAAAACAAGTGCGCTACCAGACTGCGCTAATCTCCGTCAGACACATGGAAGATTTTCTACAGTGTCAATTAAATCAATCACCGAATCTTTATTCAGAAAACCATTCACCGTATCTTCATCATTTGTAATGGGTGGAAGCGAGTACGGTTCACCATTACGAGTCAGCATAATTTCAAACAGACCCATCTTGCCGCCATACGACATGTCGTGGCGTACAATTGATAATCCATATCCATTATCAAAGTCAACTTCACCACCATACTCGCTTCCTTTCAAACTATCCTCTTTAAAAAAAAGATAGTCCGAAACTTTATATTCCTTTACCTTATCAAACATCTTAGTAGCATACAATCTTGGGTGTCTTACTTCCGTCAGAGTGATAAACAAACTTACTCCAACACTGCTGGATACCCATACCGTTACTAATATTACCAGTACCTATAGCAAACTTCACTTGATTATTAATATTCGACTTACCACCAAGTAGTTGTTGAAGTACCGATTGAATCAGAACTTGTTTCATCACAGCGTCATTACTCTGTATCTCAAAAGCATTCGCATTCGTTCCTACAAGCCCTAAACTCAAAACTATTCCACAAATTATTTTTTTCATATTCATCTCCGATTGACCTTGACCGTTTTTTACATTCCTAAGTATTCTGTTTTCAGAACTTCTAGACGCTGCGCTGCGATATCCAATTCCTCATTCAAAGCAATACGTCCAGCTTCTCCGTAGGTTACATACATACGTTTTCCGAGATTTGCCTTTATTGCTTCCTCAGTGTAAATTTTCACAGCACCATCATTGTACATTACAGTGACAAGTGTATCACCGTATGAGTCATTGTGAATAGAAGTGATTTCACCCTCTGCAACATAATCACGATAAACTCTTACTACTTCCATACCAACTTCAAACATAATGATTCCTTTTCTCTCTGATTACATATACATTATACGTTATAAGAACAACAATGTCAAGCATAAAATGTAAAAAAGATTTCCTTATAAAACAATGACTTAGGAGAATAGTGACGAATAAGTTTCAAGTTTCTTTCTCTTCTTATCCATCTGTACACGAATATCAACAGGATCTATACCTAAGTGATTCGCTGTAAGGTTCATCATAAACTGTAAGTCACCTAATTCCTTTGTCAACTTACT
>VMHT01055314.1_pt1 | contig 16355 bp, 42 predicted proteins | sample 4693611 | NCBI WGS metagenome assembly VMHT01 (sample SAMN12280063, study PRJNA550983) | marine metagenome | isolation source: seawater sampled from same location over 5 years 0.02-0.2 micron viral filtrate | place: USA: collected off the coast of southern California halfway between the port... ... | reverse complement strand
TCTCTGAGGCCTTTGCAAATTTCTTCGTGTCTTTGTAATTGGTCACATGCACTCTTTATATTCTCATCAAATATTGCGTCGTACTTATCCACCTTGATGCAATAAGAGTCAAGAGCCCAAGCTTCTCTGTCTCTGTATTTGATTTTTAAAAACACAACGCCAGGGTGAGTCTTGCTGTCTTTCGTATCAATAATCTCACAAGGGTTTCCGGGAATCACGTCATTGGACCGCCGCCAGTGTTTCCACCATTTTATCCTATCAGAAACCTCAACCCAATCACCTTTATAAAAAGTTGCCATCATTAACTCCCAAGAACTTATACCACTCAGTCTTTCTAAAACGCTTTGCGTAATATCTAAAAAATTTAATATCGAAACATAAAGGCTTTGGTCTTTTAAGCAGTTTCATGTTACATTGTAACAGAGTTTTACTTCCCTTTAAGTTATTACATTCTCTGCAGCTTGTCACAGCATTTTCCCACGTTAAGTCTCCCCCTTTTGATCTTGGTATAACGTGGTCAACTGTTGCGTGTCCTTGAGGAAGTTTTGTGCTACAATATTGACACTGATACATATCTCGAATAAATACATTCATTTTTGTACAGGCAGGGTTTCGGACTTTTCTTTGAATATAGTTTTTTAATATTATGGTATTAGGCACTCCGAACACGTTGTTCACAGAGCGGAGAGCTTTGAACTCTTTATCTCCGACTTCTTTTCTATGAGCCGAGTGGCGCAACCACTCGCTCAAAGTAAATACATTATAGTCGTCGTCAAGGACATTCGCAGCTTCTCTAAAAACGAGGTAAATGGCCCCACGTACACTCGTTATTCTTATGGGGCGGAAATTCTTATCTAAAACTAATACCTTCTCGTTGAGAATAAAAGGCATGGTAGCATCCTCGGCAAACTCCCTCCTACGGGCGTAGTGCCCTATGAGGACACCACCATATTAATAAATATATCTTAGGTTGTCTTTTTATCCGCAATGATATGTGCAACCAACAAATGCTGCTCTGTATGTCACACCGTCGTGCTGGATCTCTACACACTCATAGTTTTCTGCGTTGAGATCAAAGTTGCAGTCCATAGTTATTTTTGCCACGGTATAGTTACAAAGCATCTCGTTATCTTGCTTCATTCCATAGCCAGGTATCTCACAAGTGGTAATGTAGTCACCGTTTTCTAAAGCACCATTCGTATTGCACACCCAGATAGCTCCCTCCCCAAGAGAGTTGACATACAATCTGTTGTCATCGGAATCGGACTTTTCAGCAACTGTTACAAAAGTTCCGTTTGTGTATTTTCTCGTATCGCTGTTTGAATCTTCTGCATCCGAGATGACACCAAAGACACTTTTTTGGTTTCGAGCATTACTTAAGTTTACTTTTGGGATTGACTCGTTGATAGAAATGCCACTGGCTTGTAAGTTTGAATAAGTTCCATCGCTAACAACGATCTTGCCAACGCTTGAGGAGAGTTCGGAAAAAGAAGACGACACTGAAGGTGTGCATCGGTGCTGTCCGGTGAAAGTAATATTGGAAACATTCGCACCATCATCTAGATACCCCTTCGAGGTTCCATTATAAGAAAAGTTTAAGTTCTCTGCTGTGGAATGCCAGACTGTCCAACAGTTGGCATTCGCACTTTGTATTATGGTCAGGCCACCACCATTATGATCATCTGAAGCTTGTTTAATTTGCAACAAGCCCTCATCTGTATCATTAGATGTGGAGTTAATAGTAAACGCCCCATCAGACTGCATACTCATCCTGCTGGTAAACGTATCTGTTCCGTCGTTCCAGTGACCTATTTGCAGTATTTCTCCGTTGGGCACTACAAGATCCCCGTGGGAATCGTCTCCACCATCCAATAACAACTGGGGTTCGCCAGATATATCAATATGTAAACCTGCATTCGGACTTGTCGTTCCGATGCCGACCATTCCGGTTTTGGCAATTCTCATAGCTTCAAATTCTGAATCATCGCTAACAGAGAATGCTAGCTCGTTATCTCCAGTGCTTATCGAACCCGCCATAAGTCTAGTAAGACTACTGTTAACATGGGCTATCGAAAAGTAAGGACTACCATTGGAGGTTCCTCCGGCATAGAGAAAGCCCGTATTCTCACCGGTGGTGGCGTTCACTAGTGTAAGCTTCTCACTAGACACGTTAGATGTGGCACCTACCCTAACACCCCCTCCAGAAAAGTAACTATCTCCGTTACCATGTATTCTAGCTTTTACACTATTGTTTTGATAAACGTCAACAATCCCATCGTCGTTGGAATCATGTAACTTAACTAAAGTGTCTCCTCCGCCGTCGTTAACGACGACTTCGTGAGTAGCTGTTATTTCTGAAGCGACAATATCGTTGGTCGTGAGAATGTTTGAAGAGGGGTTGAAGGTTAGACTGTTCGCATTGTCAACATAAAGTTGTTCATAATCCGTACCACTACTATCAACTAGCACAACTCGGTAGGAGGCATTCGCTCCAGTTGTGTCAATATCTACATTATCTGCATTTGTTGCTGTGGTTGCGCTTGTTGCATTCGTCACAGTAACACCAGCAATATGAGTGTCGAGAGCAACACTGTTAACAGTAATGGCATCTGCTTCCAGAGTACCATCGATATCAACATCTCCGGAAATATCTAAACTAGCAGCAGTAACATCATTGAATGTTTTGTCTGCCCAAACGCCATAAAGTTCCGCACCCAAAGAAGTGAGGGTGGTTTCAAAACTATTGCCCGTAGCTACAACCCAGCCATTAGGTGTGTATGTGTGTGAGTCGGTGTAATCGTGCCCTCCAAGGATCGACACGAAGATAGCAGTATAATTTGAGGTGGACTTTATGTGTATAGATGCTTCGTCATTATTATCATAGGTCATCACCAAGTGAGTCGTCGGATCCCACGAGTCCAAGGTTTTGCCATGTACAGGCTCTGCGGTGAGAAACATATGACCCGTATATGCTGAGGCGTTTGTTCCATTTCTTGACCACCTGGCACTAATAATAAAACTTTGCGTGTTTCCAACGCCGCCCCCACTACTATATCCCATAGGTGATAAAGTTACCAGCGCAACAACTTCTGGGGCTTCGTAGGATGAGAGTGTGGAAGTAGCTTCGAGTATTTTAATCCACTTCCCAGTCTGACCGCTGGCAGGCGATATAATTTCCACTGCCGGGCTGCTCCTCATACCCTTGTGTAAGATTATCGCTCCACCATCCTCTATAGTAATTGCATCATCACCATCAGTGTATGCTATCTTAGCAGTCTGGACCTCGCCGCCAACGTTCAAGTTATTTGAGCTAATAGTCACATTTGCTTCGGCGGTTAATGTCCCATCTCCGTCCGAAGTTAAGACCCTGTTTGCTCCATCGCTGGCAATAACGTCTGCCAGGTTAATAGCCACATCATCCGCATTAACAGTAATACCCGTACCAGCGATAACATTTAGGGTTGCCGCACCCTCGGTCGCTCCGCCAGTCATGCCAGCACCAGCAACAACAGAAGTTATGTCAGCGTCGATGGTGCTTGTAAGGTTTGAGACTGTTACTTTTTTTGTAGAGTTGTCGGTGATGTCTTGCACCACGATGAAGTCACCGCTAGCAGGCGCTGTGCCCAACGCTGTTAGCTCGCTAGCATCGAGGGCTAGCGATACCTCACCCGATGTTCCGCCTCCGGAGAGGCCCACTCCGGCGCTCACAGAGGCAATGTCTCCCTCCTCACCGGTAGTATGAAAGTCAAATATCTCTGTCTCGACACCTTTGATGACTTGAAAAACTTTAAGATTGTCGTCGTCGGCCACACGAATATCGAAATAAGTCCCCTTGCTTCGAGCTTTGTTCAATATTTTAAGGGTTTCGGACCAAAGGTTGCTTAGTTTGTTTGCAGTCATAAAAAACTCCGTCCCAATAAATAGTGAGGAACGGAGCATTTGTTGCTTATCGGCAGCGAAGCGCCGAATTTTTTGCGATTTTTTTGCGCTAAATTTTTTCTAAAGGCTTAATTTGTATTTTTCGCTTAAATATGCCTTAATTTCTTCCGGTCTTGAGGCGGTCATGATAGGCCTTTCCTCATTGTGGAGCATATAGAGCTCCCTACCGTCCTTTTTTCCCATAGTAACATGCAAATTTAGGCCATTTCTCTTAATAGAAAACACTTCTCGTACTTCATCCCACATATCTAACTCCAAAATAAATTTAATCATTCTCTTCTTGTTCCGAAAGGTCCAGAGTACCAGCGAGATTCGCCCTCTCAGAGACTTTTGCAGTGCCATCGAGCAAACTTTCGAGGTCATAACCCAAATTTTCGAGTGTTTCTCGAAGAATTTTGGCCTTATTCTCCCCTTTGCGTTTAATTCGCTCTTCTCTTTTGGTAAACTTCTTCATCATCTTGCCCATATCTTCTCCTATGGTTGTAAATATGAGGAAACGAGTTCTATTTCCTCATCAAAAAATTGTTCTTTAACTCCATTATGTAAATAAACGAGATATAATGGAACATACTCAAACGGTTCATCGGGTTCTTTATAAAGTTCAGGGTGTTCTCGGTATAATTCGGCATCATAATACCTCTCATTATAAAAAGGAGACTCTATCTCAGACCCAACGTGGATCACCACACCTATTCTATAGTAAACGTCTTCGTCAACAAACACGGGCTCTTTAACCCTTATCAAGTCTCCCCTAACATACAAAGCTTCTCTTATTCTCATACCAGAATAGCTTAACACAGTATTGTCTAAAAGTCAAGCATCTTTTATTAGAGATACTTTATGTTCTGCATACCAAGAGTTACCTCCTGCTTTTTTAATGTACCCGATAATAGGTTCAATGTAGTACCATGTGTCCTCGTATGCTGAGACACCTCTTATCTCTCCCTCGAATATCACTTCTTCGTCTTTTACTAGGACTTTATCACCAACGTTAAGCATATGACTGCCCTCCTATGAAGCTTTTATAAAGTACTAATACATAGTCAAGTCATATGTTATTTAAAACTCAAAAGATACTGGCGAAATTTAGCAGCCGTCCCACGATTCTAGGTCATCATCGTTGTATGCCATCTCATATTCACCTGTCTCTTCATTATATCTCAATGGAGAGAGGTTATTGTGTCCCATCCACGTAGTTTTAGAGCTAAGTGTGCTCACTGCGTTTAGTAGGTCTTCTTTTTCTGCCACTTCTGATACGTCGAGCAGCATTCCCTTGTCTACCCAAGGTTTTATTTTATAGTATGTCTGATCAAGAGTGTGGTTAACCCAAGCCATTGAGGGGTCCGTCTTAATGCCGATGATCTCTGCGACATAACTGTAGTCTTTGATGATATGACTCGTCGGCCAACGGTTGACCAACACAATATCACCTACCCTATACATTCCCTTCATCCTTCTCATTGGCATCCCCATCCCAATTATCGTTGTATTGATAAATAGGTGCCAACTTGACCAACCTCTGAGGATGCCAATCAACTTTTCCCGATGCGTTGTTTGGAATGACCTTGTAGAACACCTCTTTGTCGTGTGCCCTCTCTGCGACATCTGCGACAATGCCCTTGAAACCCATTGATGGTGCGCGTTGCATTACTACAACCTCTGTGCCGATGTTAAAAACCATGCTATCTCCTTTAATCTCAAAAATTGGGCCGTGTGTTACGAGCGCCCTTAGCTTGCTTTATACCCCCCTAGTAGGTAGTAGTACCCACTCTCCGGGTACCCCCCCGGTGGGGGGTAGGGGTAGGGGGGTGGTGCCCTTGCTTAGAACACCTCGTCACGCTTGCCCATTTGATATGTCAGAGGCTTAAACCAATGCCTACCCTTGCATAGGTTAGGGTGCTGTCGCTTGCATGCCTCATAGGGATCTTCCTTGGTGTCGTTGAGGTGACATATAACATGCACTGCTTGTGTCATGTCAGGGTACACACTGCGATGCTTAGTGTCAAACTTATATGGGGCCAGCACTGCAATGAACTCACACAGCATTGCTTTGATCGCACCACGCTTTAACTTCTTACTCTTTGTACTTCTTCTTGCCATTGTGATCTCCTAAATGAAATACTTACCTACCATTATACCAAGAATGAACCAGCATGTCAAGTCTGCTAGGTGTGCTGCTAATAGTTTGTTGCTATGTCCTCTGAATATGTTTCTCATTACGCTACGCTCCTTACATATGTCATCACCCATCGTGATGCATAGTTGTTATAGTCTTCTTTGTTTATGTTTATTTTTAATCTACCCGCCAACTTTAGTCCACGCTTCCATGCGTCCAGCTCTTCTGCGATGACTTCACACTTGACAGCATTGCGCCGCCTGTTGATCTTGCTATCCTTAAAGCGATAGGCAGCGAGGGTAGGGAAACTTTCCTTGTAACCTTTGCTGTTGTATGCAATCGCATGACCACATTCGTGAAGCAGGGAATAAACTTGGTTCTTCTTGACCTTGATCTTAGAGTTATAGACAATATGTTTCTCCTCGTGTAGGTAGGCATCAATGCCATAGCTTCTGCATATCTCGAAGCCACGTCTATGTGCCCATGCGTCTAACTTAGCTAATGCTGTAGTATATTCTTTCTTATTCATACTTAACAAATACCTTCTTTTATGTTATAATTATTATAGTTTTGTTCCCGACAAAACAGGTTGCTCAGTCTCAGCATCGTATATGATCACGGGGAGGTCTTGTGATCGAAGCTTGAGCTGAAGTGCTTGCCGAGCATCTTCCAATTCACTGAAGATGGCTACTGTTGTGTGCCCAAAGTGTGGGCTTATGGTCCTTAGCTCATAGCGAGAGAAGGTCACGTTAGGATGTTCTTGTGAATATAGCTTGTTAGTCATCTCATACTCTTTCTTGTTTGATTGTATCGTAAATTACCATTGGTAAAGGTTGAGTCTGATAAAGGAATTCCTTTTCTTCTCGTGCCTCTTCAACAGATTGATATATCCCCACCACGCATTGGCCGAAGTGTGGGCTAACTGTTATCAAGTGATAGCGGTTGTAGAGCTTTAACTCTTCCTTTGATGCTGGCATATTATCGCTCCCCCGCCACAACGTTCATGCGGCTTTCAGGTGCTAAGAAGGTTTGCCATTCACGGCCATGAAGCTCGGACAGGTCCATAGGCGCACCACGATCATCATAGCGATTGCACATACGCTTAAAGGCGTTGATGTGTTTGCTTGTGGTTGTGGAATACCTCTCTGCAGTCTCATGTACAGTTGCGTTGCGATAGTTAACGATAAGCACAGGAACCCCATAAGAGAAGTAAATATCTTTATCCCAAGTGAGGTCCAGCTCTTCGTCTGGTATTTGTACAATAACACGGGTTTGGTTCTTACCTAAGTTTTCTAATTTCATATTTATTCCTTTTCATATCCGTCAAACCAGCCATCGCCGGAGGTTGCAGGGTCTTCACAGTGTGCTTGCGCTTGCTCTAGGGTCAGGCCGCTCTTAATAACCAATCCTCGATATCGAGCATTCATAGTAAACCTAATAATTCTATATGTCATATTATTCTGCCCCTTTTACTTCGCAAGCCATGTATTCATAGTCTTGCTCTTTGGTAAAGAAATAATGCTGGTGTTCTGGTTCTTCATTATGGAAGCTACCGAAGCATAACATATTGCTAGGTTGTGATGGCCCCTGTGTGCCGTCATAGTTAAGCTGGCTCGGTATTTCAGTTTCCTTTACCATCGCGGCAAGGTCGCCGATAGTGTGACCAGCGTCCTTATACATCGCTTCAAGATGGTCCATTGCCAATTCATAGATGGTATCACGGTCTAATACTCGCTCGACCATGAATTGGGCCACAGCTTGGCGTACTTTGACTTTATTTACTAGGGTGTTTGGGATGTTATATTCGGTCATGCTTATTTCCTTTTCGGGTTCGCTCTGTTGATGACCCATAATAACATACCATAATGACGATTGCAAGCACTTTACCTGTGTTTATGTCGTTTTATCCCTAAGTGACTGTTATATAAGAGATCCTTGTAAGTCCTGCGTTCTCATATAAGTCCTGAGAAGTCACGTAACCCCTTGAATCCCGAATCTAGGGTGATCCCATCGCCATGTCGCACTATATGCATAAAAATAGGCACCCGAAGCCGTAAGTAAATGCAGCAGGGTGCCCATAAAGACAAGGGGAGTTTGATCCTATTCCCTCATCACATCGTTAGGCATGCCGAGCGTAGGAGGGGAACAGCGACAACACCTAACAGTCTTCATTATATCATGACGACGAGGGTATGTTAAGTATTGACGACGTTATTTGTTACTTTTATTGACGCATTGCGTATATACTATGTAACGTGCGTGTGCTAGATACATGGCATAGTTCACCACCATTTACCACTTTATTCCACAGAATACCACTAAAGTAGCAACCCTTACCACAGGACATGCAAAGCTATGACCCATCTTTATGCATCAAACCTGCCTGTCTCATACTGCTTGGCAAAACGCTTAGACCTCTCAAGATAGTTATCTTCTATAACGCTAAGTAACCCCTCAATCATAGGACTGTCTTTCTTTATCCTTACTTCCTGCGTCATCTCTACAACATTATAAATACTCTCTTTATAGTTTAGTATCAGGTTCTTTTGCTTAAGCTCAAACTGTCCAGAAACAGGATCAACACATAGGAACACATTGTACTTCATAGCATTATCGTAACTACCATGTTTGCCTGTCGCTAGATAAAGCCTAGAGTCACCCTCCTTATTAGGGACATCAAAGATATCTCTTAAGCCATATCCTAAGTTTTGCATCTTGGTTAGTACATCACCAAGCACCTCTCTGTTCTCTTTAACAGCTTTAGCTCTCACCTCTTTCGCCTTTTGAGCACTAACTCTATCTCTAAGTGCTTTGTTCTCATTCTCTAGTTCTTTTTCTTTTGTAATGAACTCGGTGTATCCCGGCATTCTATTCTCCTTCTTTCTTTAGTGTTGTTTCTTCTTCGCTTTCTTCAAGCTCTGCATCGAGCTCCGCAGCAAGCATCTCTTTAAAATGTTTAAGCATAGTCTCAGTACCAACAATGGGCATGCCTTGTATGGACTCAGTTATCATCTTACTCTCATAGTCTCTTACTCTATACTCTAAGTATTCTATCTTCTTTTCTCTTTCATCTCTATTAGTCATTCTTCTTTTACTTCCTTTAATATAAACTCTTGTAAGCCGTAATCATTAGGGCTCTCCATTATGTCTCTGCACTTGTCTTTCCATATAAGCATTTGTATATATGTCTGTACCCATTGCCTGTTATCATAGGAACCTTTCTGGTCTGACTCTAGACCTAGCTTCCTTCTTTGTTCTATAGGTACTGAGTTATACCTTGTGCTATACTCTGCTTCTACTTCTTTCTCTATTTCTTTCCAACTTTTTTTCATATACCCCTCCGGACTTTAGCCAAGTATAATGTCATCAACGTTTGTAATGTAAACTTCCTGCACAACCTCTAGCTTGTTTCCCACCAATATCTTGTAGCAGGTCTGCAGACCAAGGCGGTCGTCTCCTCCTTCTTCTAGAACATCGGTGGTTCCGGCCCATCCCATTATGATGCCTGTCTTGCCATGTAGTCTCATCCTGTTCCACATGCCCAACTCTTCGTACATGCCCATTCTTGGAACGTTGTCTCTTAGGTGAACCAAGTCACCCTTCTTAAACTTCTTACCTTGCATTGGTGGTTCCCCTCTATAAGTCAATGAGCTTGAGGTATAGGTTCATCTTGTTTATAAAGTTACTGTGTTCTTTATTCCATCCGCCGAACTTCACCCCCACATGATCGGGGTCGCAGTGCAGGTATCCGTTCTCTGTGCATATGGCAACGTGCACCAACTCGTGGACAAAGCTTGTCTTGTGTAGCTTCACGTTCGTTGCCCCTCTTGACGAAATCCATATCCTCGCTCCATTGCCCAAGGTCAATCCATGTAATGGAGACTCTGCTAGGTACCGACCCTTGGAGTCGTAAACGTTCCTTGCGACTAGCTTTCTTGAGCTAAACTCTATCTCAAGTGAACGTAAGTCATCAAAAAGCTGTTGCCTCGTATCATATGTGTGGCAAAAGCCCTCATCAACCCAAAAGGAATAGAAGAGAGACAGGCCCATTGCTAGGTCGAACTTGTCAACGGGGAAGAAGCAAGAGTCCTGTTCTAGTGTCGCATTACCAAACCCAATGATGGAGGACTTGGTTGTTATGAGGCAGTTTCTGTCATCCTCAAACGTGTAGATAGATTGCGTCTTAACGTAATTGTTCCACTCGCTGTGGTACAAACCATACTCATCTGCTTGTGGTGTGTACCCCGTGGTTGCTAGCAGAATAGCTGCTGCGATGTAGGCCTTCATGACTTTGCTCACTTTTCCATTATAATGAATGTCAACATGACTAGGTAAATAACAGTAAACACTGCATCTGTCATTCTCCTATAGAGGTGATACGTGTATAGCTTTAAACCTGTTAGCATCAACATCGCAACAATAAATGCTGTCGTGTGCCCTGTGAATAACGTCAACAACATAGCAATAATAGCCATGAGCTGCAGACGACCCAATAAGGTTTCGTTCATTTCAAGGTTCATTTTTCTTCTCCTTCTGTTCTCTCTTCTCGGTATGGGAGGACTCGCAAATTTGCAATGCCTCCTTCACTTTGTTTAAGATTCTCTTTGGGTTCTCTATCAAGTCCAATGGGGCATTGTGTAATGACCACTCAAGGTCATGTAAGACTTTGTATATCTCACACCTGATGCCCGTAACTGTAGATTCATTATTTACTGAGAATTTGTTATTCATATATGCTCCTCTATTTCACTGCCCGAACAACATAGTTGCCTATCCACTTCGAGCATGTTGGCCCTTCCTTGACTGCTATCTTTAACAAGCTTCTGTAATAACTCTCAAGGCTCTCATGATGCCATATGGACTTTCCTGTCCTGTTCTTCTCACGCGAGCAAGAGCGATGAAACTCTATCTTCTCCTGTAAAAAAGAGAGATGTTCTTCATATCCCTCACGAAGTAGGGCGGTTTTCTCATCATATGATAAGGTATCTTCCATGTTATCTTCACTATCTGACATACTTTGCCTTGTGGTTTGGAAAAAATTTGGGGCGAAAAGCTTTTTAGTCTGAGGACAAAAGCTCCTTTGCCTCCAATACGATCTTCTCTGCCGCGATGATGGCTACGACATACCCGGCGAGTGCTGTCTCGATAAGTGCCGCTAGCATGCCATCTTCCTCATCCTATTTTGTCTCTTTGCTGCAGCCTCAATGACGTTCAGACCTGCAGATACAGCAATGTCTTCACCCAAGGGGTCGCGCAGTTGCGTTTCAAGGCGAGCTTCGATATAGTCCGACAAGGTAAAACCTATGTTCGTGAACAAGTAACTCTCTTGTCGGAGTCCGGAATAAAACTTATCATGATATGTAAAGTATTCCAGGATATTACTCTCTGCCTTTTTGTTTAACTCCTCAAGGGAGGAGGGTTTTTGTTTCTTTCTTCTGAAGGACATATTAAAACCTTTTGCCTTTCTTCTCTTAGTAGAGAACAATTACGCCAGTCACCTGGAGTGCTGTTATAGCTCCCAGTGTTACTGCTACAGCTCGCAAGTACCACCTGCTCAAGTCTCCAGTTGCTGCCAGCAAGCCAGCACCTAGCTTTTTCATATCAATATTTACGTTCATATCTTTGTACCGTTCCTTTCATAGACCAGTTCTTTGTCCACCTTTCTTTCAACAACACCATTGGACATATAACTAATTATGCCCTGCAGCGCGTTCATCGAGGTTTTCATCTTCTTTTTGTGGCTGTCGTCTGCAGAAGCAAAGTCTTCAGAGGCAACCTCCACGTACATATCTTTGACTACTTCTCTTAGCTTTTCTTCGTACTCTTTCATGTTCCTAAACATTCTTACCCTCCCTCAAAGGTTTTGATATTAGTTCTAGCTCTTGATACGGGACACATTTAACTGTCCCTATCTCTTCTTCGATAAATGTGTCCAGCAAGTATACAAGAGCAACAGCTCTGCCTCTTTTTTCTTCGATGTCTTTCACTATCCCCAGTGGGATAGATTTTGGATGCTTTGCGTACCCAACAAGATCGCCTTTTTCAAATTTATTAAACATAGTCTTTCCATTCTATCATACTTCGAGGGCAATGTAAAGCGTTATTCCTCTTTCACTCTCTCTCTGCAGATGTTCTTGTTCTTCTCTTTCTTCTTATCCTTGAATAGCTGGTTCTTATGATCATTCAGCTTCGGCACCAAGGGATTCCTTGGCATTCTCTCCCTCTTCCCTGTCATTGTCACACCCCAAAGGAACTCCCGCAACCACACTTCTTTTTTGCGTTCGGGTTTAAGAACTGAAAGCCGCTGGCCATAAAGCTCGTTCCGTAGTCAAGCGTAGTCCCCTCTAGCACCACCGCACTATAACCATCAACAACAACCTTTAAGCCAGATACCTCTGTGGTGTAATCGTGATCAAAACTCTCAGTGTCTATCTCCAGTTTGTATTGAAGTCCGGAGCAGCCGCCGCCTTGGATAGCTGCTCTAAGGAATGAACCTTCTTTGCCTTCTACTTCGATAGCTTCCTTGGCCTTCTCTATTGCGGCCTCAGTTAGTGTCAGTGGGAAATTACTCACGCTCTTTCTTCCTCATTGTTCTTAAAAATAATTCTGCATGTGTTCGATATTTAAAGTCTGCTATGCTGGAATTATATATGTCTCCTGCAGAGTCTGTCAACACTCGGTATACCGTATATCCACCGGGGCCAAATGTTGTGTTATACCCAAAAGTTCCTGGCTTATTGTCAAAGTCATACCTTGGCGATGTCTTGTTCATGTTTACCTCACGCAACGGTGTGTGTCAATAAATAAATAATAAGGTTACACCCTACTATCAAAAGCATCATGTAAAAAAAGATTCCAGCGTATCCATCCATACCTATAATTAGTACACTTCTTCGAATTCGAGAGTATCGTCTAGGTCTGGCATCTCTTCTTTGTCAATGGTCACATCCGCAGATAAAACGCCTGCTCCGCACTTCCTTGCTGCATTCACTTTAGCGGTATTTATGATCTCACTAACTGTTGAGTTTCTATCTGCCTCGAATACGACGTGGCAATATTTGGGGGAACACTCATCTCCCAAATCTTTCACAACTCTCTTAGGATCCCAAACGATGTTCCTCAAAGTTACAGAGAACACCTTGCTCATAGGCATGTCAAACGCATCAATTTTACTTATCACGGTCATGCTCCTTCGTTAGGCACAAACAAATATAAAACAACATTCCAACTATTATCCATTCCATCTTAAACTCCAACTCCATACAGCATCAGTATAAAGTAATAAACAAACATCATTAGCTCATACATCTTATCACTTCCTGCTCTCATTGTCAAGGACTTTCTCTTCTTCGGGAACTGGCTCCACTTCGGTAATATAGGATGTCAAATACTCTGTCACTATCGCTTCCCCTGGCTGGCATTGCCAGCACACCCTGACGCCTTCTGGCACATCCTCACTGTGGTCGGCTCCCCATCCGCCCATGCTGAGTCCTGTCTTAATAACAATCCCAATCCACTTGTCAGTGTGAGGCCCATACCAGTATTCCATGTCACTCATGTTCGCCGGGCCAGGGGCACTCTGCCTCTCAGACAGGCTCATCTCGTAAAAGCGGCGCTTGAAGCGTACCAAGTCCCCCACTTTGGGCTCATACTCCATCATGACCCCCAGCGGTTCTCGTCTTTGATCAACTTCCACCAGTCTGACCTCTTGGTCACACCACGAATGTGCTTATGACGGATGAAGAACCGTCGGTACATACCTTCCCGGCCCTCGGTAGGGACGAAGGTACAGAAGTTCTCAGGAACTAGCACCAAGCAACCCTTTGGAGTTGCTGCAAAGTTATTGTCGTCAATAACTTCAGCTAAGATATGGGGATCAACCTCCCTCTCACCCGCCTTGCGGATGAATTTAGGCTTAGTGCCATGCATGTCTACGAGTTTAATACACTCGATGGACGAGTTGTCAGGGCGCATATCGCCCATGATCTTCTCTACCATGCCCTTGTCAATGAAGTCTGCTGCTCTCATTATATCCTCCTATGACTCAATGGTGGTTTCGTAATAAGCATCATCATCATCTGTGACGCGAATGGTACATTGGGAATGCTCCGATGCTACCTCCCTGGCAAGTGATAGTGCCTCTTCTTCTGAGGCGATATCCTCTTTCAAAACTTCCCAAGATGGGTCATTAGATAGTCGCCCATTGGTGGATGCCCAAGGGCAATACTTGATATCTACTTTATATGCCATGACATCTCCTTAAAGAGTCTCTTGACGCTTGTCGCCTTCGACTCGCTTTTTGATAACCTTTTTGTATGCAACTTCCATTAGGAAAAAAAACTGTTCTTCAGTTAAATTTAAAGACTTGCATGCTAATTCTAATTCTTCTTTTTCTGTCATTTTATTCTCCTGCAGCCACTTCAATGTAGCCTTTATTGATGAGTATTTCTGCGTGTCTCTGATAGCTTCCCTGCAGTGAGTTCAGGATATTAAGGTCAACGAGTTCCTGGAAAAAGTCTACGACCTCTCCTTCGTCTAGTCGCCCATCTTCATATGCCATGATCTTATCCACAATGCTATGATATTTTTTCAAGTTCATTATATCACTTCCCCTTCTTTATGTCAAATTTATTATCTATCCGGCATTTTCCGTAGTACATGATCCCTACCCAAAGGGAAAACAAGATACCATCAGTATACGTTAATTCGTGCCATATGTCAAGTAAATTCATTAGTTGATCTTCTTTCGGTCAATGGTGAACTCACCAAAAATAGCATAGTCGTCGCTTCTGCTCCTTGGCAGCATTGGACTTGAAGCCTTTGCCAAGTCTTGGTATACATCAAAGTCAAACTTCTCACCACGCAAGGGACTGAAGGCTCTCAAGAGGTACTTAATAAAGTCATACTTGAGCTCGATATACTCTGACTTCAACTTGTATGCGTCTTCTGGACTCATCTTCTCTTGTGCTACAAGCAGCTTGTGTTCAAAGCGGTTAAGAGTTTCGTTTAATTCTGCTTCCATTTTGTTTTTCATATTTTATCCTTATTTAATTTTGTTTAGTTTTCTAATATTGAACCATGTTTTTGTACTCACACGGTGGGCACCGCTATCATTGAGCCAAAAAACTTGTGCAACGGCATCTTCGTTTGCCAACTCTTTCACCTCCCTCACAACACCCATCAAAGGTGGGTATCCGTACTGCTCCTGTTTTGCTGAAAGGCCTTCGTGTGTTACAGTATCCCCTGCTCTAATCATACCTCTCCTCTCCTCTCTTTGATGTACTTAATAGCGTCTTCTTCAAGTACATCAATGTTTTGGTTCTCTTCATACTGCAAATCATAGCAGCCTTCCCATCCTAAGTCTTCTGCAGCTTCAAGAATCTCGCCGACTCCCATGTTATCAAAGTCCATTTTCATTTTATTCTTCTCCATCAAAAAGGTCATCTTGGCAGGACTGGCAAAGGCCAGAAATTTCAAACTCCTTAGCATCCTCATCAGTACGGAATTTGGTTACAGGATTGCCACACCCAATGGGTGCAGGTACGCAAACCTCATCAAGAATGGCCTGTTCGCGGTCAACGCCGAACTCTGCCTTGAGGTGGTTATCAATACGGGGCGATTTAATAGTTGGAATAAGCATAGTGTCTCCTTTTAGTCTCGATAGCAACCATAGTCCCAAGCGGATGCTTCCTCTTGTTCAATCTTGTAGTCATAAGTAACGCGAGCGAGCTGCAGAATGCGTTCGCGGCCTTCGTCTTTGAGTTCTCCCAAGTCAGAAAGAAAGCTCAAAAAGTCAATGTTTGCATAAGAGTTCACAGACTTTTTAAGGCGTTGCTCAGTTGCGTTCATATGGTCTTCAAATAAAATTTCGTGTGCTGCTTTCATTCTTGTCTCCTATAAAGAAAATACTGCTGATACTTCGTTGTTAATTGCTTCTACATAATGCATGCCAGGTAGCTCGTTAGACACTTGCCCCCATTCATTAAGACGGCTAATAGAGGGCATACCATTGGTGTGGTATATAATAACCTCAGCGGATGGAGCCCACTCGCCGGGGTCTTCGCTTGCAGGGCAAATGCACTGTGGATTGACCGTCATGCAGAATACTTTTTCAATTGCTTTTGTTACTTGATGTTCCATATCTTATTCTCCTAAAATTGACTCTTGATAAGCAACGGCTTCTTCAAGAGAGTTAAATTCTTCACATACGCCACGGGTGGTATCGTCTAAATTCTCGAATTCACCCTCTTCTTCATCTATCATCTCAATGACAGTCCAAATCTTATATGTTTTCATCCTA
>VMHT01074263.1_pt1 | contig 16364 bp, 12 predicted proteins | sample 4693611 | NCBI WGS metagenome assembly VMHT01 (sample SAMN12280063, study PRJNA550983) | marine metagenome | isolation source: seawater sampled from same location over 5 years 0.02-0.2 micron viral filtrate | place: USA: collected off the coast of southern California halfway between the port... ... | reverse complement strand
TTTGGTAATTGTTAGAATTACTCTGCAGTTCTAAAACAGGTTCACTAGTAGAAGTTGAATAATCAGGCCCAAACACTGTAAATGATGGGTATTTTGCATACGAGACGTTTCCTCCGTTGTATTTTTGAATTGTTAAATAATTATGATCCTGTTGCCATATAAAATAATTCCAGAAAGTTTGGTCAAAATTCCTTCGATAAGAACCACTACCCCCATAAATAGATATTGATGGGGCTTCTATAGTTGTTTCTATTATTTCGGCAACTTTAGGTAAAATAGGAGTCCCAGATGAAGCATATTGAATAGGCACTAATTGTGATCCTACAGGATAGCTATTATTTAATACATTATAATAATCATCTCTTTCTTCTATAAAAGATGAAGATGCATTGTAGGTTGTATCACTTCCACTCCAAATATAATTATAAATTGTTTGGTTTAATATATTAGTTCCTGGGTTTACGCTTCTAACAGATGAAATATCACTTACTTCTAATATTAAGTTTGCTAATTTAAAACTACCTCCAAATGGTATTTCGGGGGATGTTCCTCCTGCCCAATCAAATTCAACTATAGTATTATCTTTAGAATCAACTGAAGGTAATTGACCAAAAGTTCCTACATTAGTAGGCACTCTATCCCATAATAAACCAGCTAAGGGGTTATATACATTAAAATCACTAGATTGGTTTTTAGCTCCAATATACTTAGGTATAAGTGAGGATAATGAAGTATAATATGATCTAGGAACTGTTCCTTTAGATGCTGATCCTAATAATATTTGAGGATAATTTATTGCTACTGTTGTAGAAGTAGAATAATCTAAATCCTGTAGGAATTTATTAGTTGAATATTGATTTGCATTATTTAATAAAACCTCAGCATCAGAGTTTTGAAATTTGAATTTTAGAAAAGGTTCTAATGTAGATTGATTAAAATTTCCTGCAGCCTCAGAAGAACTAATTATCATAGATCCTGTAGCAAGAACTCCAAAAGAAGTTGCACCTTGGGGAGTTCTAAACCAACCAGCAAAAACATATTGATTTACAGGAATAAAAGCTTCAGTTGTAAGTGTAATGTTATTATTACCTTGAAATGCAAGAGATGAGGTAATTAAGCCCAGCCCAGTTCTAGTATTTCCTGAGTAACTAGCAGAAAAAATTCCTATATAATAATTATTTGTTGTGTTTGTAGTAGAGATGTCAATACTTGCAGTTATTTGAATTGGTTTTTCTTGTAATGTATTTATTCTAGCTCCCTTATTAGTTCCTTGACTTATACGTTGGATGGCTCTATTAGAATTTATAACTGTTGTTGATAAATTACATAAGTTTATAGGTGCAACAGAGCTCATACCTGGATAAGAGGAAAAAGATGCAGTTAAATTTTCGGTATATCTATACTGTATAGATCCAGTTGCACTGTTATCTATTTTAGATCCTGAAGTAGGAATAGCTGTATATGTGTAAAAATAAGGGTTTTCACTTATACCAATAACATTAAAATCAGCTTTATCACCATTACTTGATGGTATAGATAAAAATGATAATTGAGATAAAGTGCTACTATTATTGTTTCCATTAGCATCAAGTTTTGGTATTTTAATGTAAGTTAAATTATCAGTTGTTCCTGAGCCTGTTGGTGGTGGAGTTGGTAGATTATTAGTTAAAACATTAATAGTATTACTAAAAATTGATTCATTATTAGCACCATCAAATGCACTTACATAAAAACTATAATTTGTATTAGCAGTTAACCCAGTTACAGTATGTGAAGGGGTTGCGGATGCAGGGATGTTAAGTAATGATAATCCATCTTGATAAATTTTGTAATCAGTAACTCCTACATTATCAGTAGCTGCTGTCCAAGATAAATTAGTTGTAGTAGAAGTAGTGCCTGATGCATTTAAGTTTGTAGGTGCTGTTGGGTCTGTTGTATCTGTTGTTTGTGTAGTTAATGTATTGGTAGTTCCAGAATTATTACCAACTGGATCTTGGGCATAAACTCTAAATTCATATTGAGTAAAAGGAGAAAGTCCTGTTAAAGTTGCAGTTTGTGCACTATAAGCATTTCCAGTATGAAGATAAAAATTTGAAGGATTAGTATTTGGAACAAATGAACCAACTCCTGCAGTTCTAAATTCAATATAATATTTTAATCCTGTTATTCCATATACAGCATCATTAGAACCATCCCAATTTAATTGTATAGTATTTTCTGTTATAGTTCCTGCAGTTAAATTAGAAGGGTCATCTGGGGGGTTAGGGTCAGCTGGGGTAGTAGTTGAAAATGTCCTTGTTAAAGAATATCCTGTAACATTATTAGTTGGAAGAGTACTATCTCTATATCTAAATCTAAAGTCATATTGAGTACTAAATGATAAACCTGTAAAAGTTACCCCACCAATAAAGTTTTGCATATCTACTTTTTCATTAGGTGCAGTAGGACTTGGATTTTGTAATGTAGCATCAACCCAAGTACTAGTTCCTGTTATTTTTTGTTGGAATTGATTGTATATAGGGGTATTACCTGTTGTACTAGTAGCTTCATAGTACTGCATATCTATTGTAGTAGTAGTAGCTTGTGGAGGAGCTGTGTTAAACCATTGGCCTGATGTAGGAGATATTGACATTATTCGAAATTATTATAAATTGATATAAACCCATCTGTAGGGTCATTATTTAAAGAATTAAAATCATTCTCATTATAACTTGCACTATCATAAACTCTTAATCTATAGGGCAATATAGCATACGAAGGATTTTTAGCCCATCCAATTTCTTCATTTAATTCTCCATTAGTTACTAGTATTTCTGAACCACTTAACTCACCATTATAAAATTCATCTTGTGAATCGTGTATATAGGTAATAGAGCCTGATAAAGTAGGTTCTGTAATTTCCCAACTTTGGGTGATATTAAATTGGGGAGGAGTTGGATATGTGTTTATTGTTTGAGTTACTAGTGCTGTAGAAGAAGATGCAAATAATATAGAATTTCCACCTGAAGAAGAATAAAAAGTTGCGTTTTGTCCTGTTGTAGCATTAAAGGATATTACATATCCCGAAGCTAATTCAACTCTTCCTGTATTTAAGTCAATATTTGAAACTCTAGCTCTTTTTGCATTTGCAAAATTAGAACCTGAATAAAAAGGTGGTGTATTTGGACTTACTGTAGGTGAAATATCTACCCATAAATTAGGGTTACCATCGTAAGAAGAAGAAATAAATCTATTAAACCATTCTAAATCTGGGGCATTAGTAGAAGGTGAAAATGAAGGGAAACTTATATAATCCTCTGATTCTATAGGAGCATCAATATTTCCTAAACTTCCTGAGTATCTAAATTGTGTTGTTTGTAAAGAACTAGTTGTTGAAGACAAATAATTATTGTTAAAAGGATTAAACATTCCTGCTGGTCCACCTTCTGTTGTTACTATTCTAGAACAAGATATTTCTGTTTCTTGAGAAGCCGTATTCCATATATGGTGAGTTTTAATGCAACCACTTAAGTCTTCTTCAGTATAAGACATTTGTGGGTGAGGGTATTTATCTCTTTCTAATAAATGTTGTTTTATTACTAAACCTGATGCTAAACTAGTTCTTGCAGGTATAAAATCTTTAATCATTTTAAATAATGAATTATCAAAGAATTTTATTAACCTAACAAAATCTACTAAATCATATTGTTTAATATATTTTTTAAAATAATCTTCATTTAAATTGTTTAAATCAGGGTAGATTATAGACCTAGATGATCTTTGTCTAGGGTCACCTATATAATCGCCAATATTAAAATGACCCATTTGTCCTATAATATCGTCATTAATTTGGTTTTGTGGTGAAAATGCTACTTCTAAATAATTTATATTTTCAGAATATGATGCACTTGCTTCTGTTGTTTGAGCTATTTTTCTATATTGTGATAAAGTATTACCAGGAAGGACATTACTTTCCCATCTAATTTTATCTGTGATTCTATTTTTTATACCTACTGCAGGTTGGTCTTGGAAGAAATATTCTGTGTTAGGTAATGGGTTATGAGATACATTATATGTAAAAGAATTATTACCATTCATAAATGATGAAGTAGTAACCCAAGAACCTGTTGCCTTAGGATGTATGGAAGAAGTAGTAGTAATATCTAATTCACTTCCTAAAGCAGCTCTAAATATTAATTGATCAGGTGAACTATTAATTCCATTACCTTCAAAAGATAAGGGGTTCATTATATAATCCTTAAATACATTTTCATTAATAGGTGTAGTATAATATCTTATTTCTTGGAGTGAACCTGAAAATCCTGGGTAGTTTGTAGTAATTCCATCCGTGTGGGCTTTAGCAAAATTTGATATATAAGAAGTATCCCATAAATTTGCATCCCCAATAACACTCGAGGTATTATAAAAACCAATTGAAGTTCCTGTGTTACCATTATATATTTTATTCCCTGCTGATATTATAAATGTATCGGACTCTGTTTTTTTAATTTGCACAGACCACCAACCCCCATCAAAAAATGGTAATTGTATAACAGCCTTTCTTGTAACGTCAGATGTATCAGGTAAAAAAACTAAATTTCCAGTTTTATAATTAGGGTCAGGTATAGAACCATTATATAATGAACTACTTAATAAACCTGATTCGCGATATTGTAAATATAGTTGACTACTAGTTCCTGCACCCCCACCACTAGTTAAACCCCATAAAGTTTGACTTATATTACTTAAACCATAAGGAGAGGTCCCTGATGTAATTTCTTCTGCTTTAAATCTAAATTGAATAGTATTGGCTCCAGAATCTAAACCATTATAGTTAGGATTGGGTTTCCATTTTTTGTTAATACCTATTCCTATACTATTATCCCCCCAAGGAGTTGTAATGAAATTATTGTTTCTAGTATTAAGTGAATAGTTAAAATTATTAGAATATAAATCATAGTCATTAGCGTTAACTTTATCTTTACCGCCAAATTCAGATATCCTTAATATAGTATCAGGTATACCATATGATGTTATTAATGCTCGTAATCCCGCAGTAGTTCCTTTTGATTTGAGTAGATATGGAATATTGTGGTATATTCTTTTATATAAAGATTTATTAGTATCATCCATTGATATAACATCATTTGATGCTGAAATCATTGTATTTACAAATTCCATTCCTGTAGGAGCAGGTAATGATCCTGTTATTTCTGGGAATGGAAATAAATTACCCTTAGGAGTCATCCCTAAAAATGCTGTATATAATTCTTGGTTTGAAAAATTATTTTGGTATAATTTTAAACCAAAGTCTTTTATAGCGTCAGACACTAAATCTTTACTAATACCAAAATCTAACCTATTATCAGCATTATATTTTTGAGAAACATCTTTTGTATACATCCAAATATTATCATAATATTGAGCAACCATATCAACAAATAATTCATAAGGTTGGTTTGCAGAATCTTCTCTTAAATATTCTGGAATTGATTTTAATAATTGGTCTGGGTTTTGGTTGTCAAAAAACCAAGCATCATATAATTGACCTCCATAATAAACGTTAGATTCAACTAAACTTCCATACCATTGTTTAACAGCAGTGCTTCCTGTTTTAGCTAATTCGTAGGGTTTTGAGGAATTTGTTTTAGGCCAAGATTTAGAACCTGATTGATAATATAAAAATTTATCATAATTATCAAAATTAGTAATAATAGAACTTATTTTATTTTTAAATAAAGTAATAGATGAAGATGAGCCAGAAGATAATTGTAACTCATATATTGAACCTGAGTATTGTTCTAATAAACTTGTTTTGTAATAAAAATTTTCTAAACGAGTTTGAGCTGAACTAAAATGAATAAATTCATTATAATGGTTATAATCTATGCTTATATTAATAGAAGATTGAGATAATAACCCTTGTAATTCATTATAAGATGAAGTTGAACTTCCTAATAAAATATCATTTTCTGATAAATTTAATGATGAATTATTGATTTCACCCTTAATTGGAATACTAAAATTAGGACCTTGTAAAGGTGTTGAATCAGTAAAACTTTGAATTTGAGGAACATAATTTACTCTAAAAGCTTCTGGGTTTGCAAATACAGTAACTATATAAAGTTGGGATTGTAAATCAAATTGAAGAGGTAAAGGTTCGTATAATTTAATTAAAATTGATGGGTTATTTTCATCTTCATCATCTAAGATAATATTATTAGCTATAACTAATTGGTTATTACTAAAATTTAATTGAAAATCTGTAAAATAAATATTTTCTTCTCTAAAATCTATAAAATCATCAGTTTGATCTTCAATATCAAAACTAGATAAAGCTGTACTTTCTAATCTAAGTTCGGTTCTATCTGATGAAATTTCAGATATATAAAGTTGTTGGAATTGAGAACCTATTCTATTTGTTATAAAATTATAATAAGCTACATATTTCCCACTATCATAACCTTGGATAAGAACATCTGCATCAGGGTCAATATCAAACTGAGATATTCCTTCGCCCGTAGAAGGGCTATCATTTAAAACTGTATATCTTTTATAACTGTTATTAAAATATATTAATTCATCATTTAAGGTATAAATACTAAATTCTATAAAACTAGAACCTGTTAATATAGTATCTATATCAACTTGAGGTATTAAACCTGAATCTGATTGTTTATAAAACTGAAACTGATATTTATCTGCTGATATTGGGGTAGCCATTATAAGTTATATTCTTTTTTTATCTTTTTAACAAAGCTTTTACTTAAGTTAAGTCTTTTTGCTCGTTTATTTTTATTAGATTTTGGATATGTTTTAAAATCATCTCTTACCCTTTGAGTAGGGGATTTGGTTGGTGGAGGAGGAGTTGGTTGTGGTTGTGGGGTATTCTCTACTGCTGCTTCTGGGATTGTAATAGGTTCTGGTTCTTCTTGTGGTTCAGGGATTGGAATAGTAGGAGCATCAGGAATAGATGCAGCAAAATTAGCTACTTCTCTTTGAGAGTCTAATAACTGTTCTCTTAATGCAGCTATTTCAGCTTGTAGTAAAACAACTATATCGTTTTCTGCATTGAAATTAATATACTCACCACTGGTTTTAACTAAATATTCATGAGATTCAGGACCTACCTCATTTATTTGAAAAAATAATTGATTGTACATATTAAAAAATTCCTGAACTGATGGTTGTTCCTCTCTTTGTTCTTGAACAGTTTTAACTCCTAACTCTTTAAACTTAGTATCAATTACTTTAGTATAAGAATTTTTGTTAAATACGTCTTTATTTAATTGTATATTTGGCATTATAATGTATTGACTATTTTAAAATAATAATTATCATCTAATATCATTGTTGAACCTTTTAACTTAGTTTTAACTAATATTTTGTAATACCTTTCAGGTTCTAATCCATTCATATATAAATCAAAATAATTACCTTGACTGTCTGAACTTAGTTGGGTGTATGTTTCGTCGAAATCTACAACAAATTCGTTGGTATCCAAATCTTTTACACCATAATATGATTCTGTTGGTAAGTAATTTACGGATGTATATAAAGATGATGTAGTCCAAACTCTAGGTGGGTATTTAGGTGCTACATTAAATCTAAATCTATTTACTCCTTGAGGTGTAAATTTACCTGGGTTTTCAGCTAATGAGGATACTATATTTGTAGTTTGTAATATACTACCAGTTGCAGAACCTGTTAATACTGTTTGGTAATCTACCCATTTAAATTCTAATTGTGGTGGGTATATAGTATTAGTATCAACACTGTAGAATTGCATCACAGGTTGTATTTGAGGATTGCTATTAAATTCAACAGCATCTTCAAATTTAGTTACAAAGCCATAATTGGGTAAAGATGCAGTTGAAGGATATGCTATTGAACTACTATACCATTTATCTACTATATCTTTAACTTCTATATTTAAATCTTTTTCACTTCTTGTATCAAATGATTGTGATGTTTTATAATTAGGATACCAGGTTCCACCACCTGCAGGGGCAAAATTTGGATTGTAAGAACCTGTTACAGTTATCCCTGCAGCATCACTTCCACTCATAGGCCATCTTAAACCAGAACCTTCAAAAGCAGGAGTAGCCCAAGCACAACCATCTGTAGTCATAGGAACATCTAAATACATTCCTGAACCATTCCACCAATATGAACCTGCGGGATAAACTTCCACAAATATAGATTCAACTATACCTTGAGCAGTTGCTATAAATTGTCTAAAATTAGCAGTCCATTGAGAACCGGATATTAAATTGTTAATAGTATCTTCAATTTCTTCTTGTGAAAATTCTGTTATAGTTCTAGCTACTTGGGGACTAGTATCTACTGAAATATTTAAGTTTGATATTTGATTAACAGCATCTATCCCTGAATTCATAAAGGGGTAAAATGAATAGATACTTGCATCTTTTATAGGAAATAATTTATATATAGCCATTAGTTTTAAATTTTAAGGTTGTTGTGAAAAAAAATCACCTATATCACTAAGTGCATTTGATGCTCCATCTTTGACATTATTTATATAACCTTGTAATTTATCCTCTACTTTATTAATTTTATTTTGTATCTTATTTTTAAGGGAAGAATCTTTAACTGGGTTGTTTCTATAATAATTATCTAAGTTAAAAGGTTGGTTGAATTGGGATATATATGTTTTTTTATCTCTCCACTGATTTAAAGTATTGTCTACAATTTTTCCATTTAAATCTTTAATAGGTCCACCAATTGAGTATTCGCTATCATGTAAATTACTTGCTTTAATATTAACATATTGTCCTCCTGGGATGTTAGGGGCATTAGTTCTAACAACAGGACTATACTTTGAATTTTGGGTTTGAAATTTATTTTTTAAACTCATATTTTAATTATTTTATAATGGTACTACTCTACCTTTAATATCAGAATTTGGAAATCTTACTTCAAATATACTTGGATCTAAACTTGGATAAATTACTTTATTTAATGTAGCTGATGGTATGTCATATGAATATTGAGAATATCCTAAGGAAGCTCCTACTTTATTTGAAAATTTAATATCTTTTACTGTTTGAACTCCTTCTATTCTATCTAATCTAACAAATAAATCTCTTATAATTATTGGTTGATTTATTTGCCAATTATCTCTTTTAAAATATTCTTGTAATGAGTTAATACAAGCTAATATTACTTGACTATTTATAAAATTAGGCAATACTATTATTTCAAAATCTACACTAATATTGATAACATAAGCATCTTTAAATTCAATACTATCTCCAACCATTTTATTTTGAGAAAGATATGTTCTTAAATTCTTTTTTAATGCATTAGAAGCATTTTCATATTGATTTTCTGTATTTTGTGATAAAATATACATACATAAAGTTTCAATTGTAGAAACTTGGTTATCTAGTGTAGGTTTTTCAACATATGCTTTAGCTACAGTTCCAAATTTAGGAGGCATACTCATAGCTCTAACCATATAATCATTTAATGTAACAGATCTTTGTTGAGCTGCTATTTGCATTAGTGTGTTTTGTCTTATTTCTTCATCGGTGTCTCCTGCTTGACCTCCATCTGCAGCCGTAGGATTAGTACCAGCAATAGTTCCAAATACATAATTAGCTATAGTATCATCTGCTATATTAGGTATATTAAATTTAGTGTTAGAAGTATTAACTCCTTGTAAATCATTAGCTGGGACATTAGAATTAACTCCACCCCCTGTTAAATACCTTACTGTTAAAGTAGTACTTGAAGGTGCTATACCATAAGTATTTGTAAATAAAAAGTTTGTTGGTGAAAAAGCTGTTGTAAGTTTAGTTTTTTCAAATGGTAAACCTATACCTATATTATTTGGGTTAGGTGTTATTAATTCATCAGTATCATTTGGGTTACCTGCCCCAAATTGTATTTGTAAATTAGTTTCTGATGTAAATCTTGTAGCAAAACGTCTTTGAACTTTTTTTAATTGGAGTAAAAATGGGGCATTACTATTATCTGTATAGTAGTTAGGATCATTTATATTAGTATTTTTTATACTATCATAAACCATTTCTTGACCTAAATAATCTACTTCATACCATATATTACCATCGGAGTCAACTATATCTAAAATACCAATAATATTACTGGTATTAATATTAATAGTTGGAAATTGTTCAAAATCTCCAAAACTAAAGGATTTTTGTTGGATAGTTGAAGAAATAGCTTTTCTTGTTTTTTTTAAAAGATAATAAGTAGGTTCACTACCTGCTATTTGGTAGATTGATATTTCAGTAGGGTCCGAAGAACTTGAAATTGAAAAATCACATTTATCTTCTATTATAAAAGTTGCTTCAGGGTTTAAATTAGAATTTACAGTAGTGTTTTCTTCTATAGTTACAGCATAATTAAAATCAGGAACAAATGCCCCACCTCCTACTTGTTTTGAGGGAACTTGTTGAAATAATTCCATTGTTGCTTGAGCAGCACCCGTTGCTTTGGGTTTATACCCAAACATATAAGCTAATTCATATAAATTATTGGTTTGTCTAGCAAATTGTGTGAATGTTTCTTGTAATTGATTATCTAAATAAAATGACATTACATCACCTACATAAGATGCTTGTTCCATAAACATCATTCCAGGTGATGCTGGAGAAAAGTCATTATAAGTATTAGGAAAATATGTTTTAGAATATTCTATTAATTTAGACCTAATATCTGAAAAGTCTCTATTTATATATTTTATGTCTCTTTTTAATTTAGCCATTATTGAAAATTCATTTGTAGTGTATCAGTAATATTAGTTTGGTTGACTGAATATTCTAATATTGCATTAATAGTATGTGTATCTTTTAAAAAATTTATATTTAATTTTAATACTGTTATATTAGGGAAAAATAAAGAAATATCACTTTCTATTTGTTCTTTCAAAAAATCAGTATTATCTTCTGTTATTTGTTCAAAAATAAATGATCTTAATCCCCCTCCAAATGTAGGGTTTAAAGGTCTTTCTCCAGGATTTGTTAAAAAATAGTTTATTAAATTATTTTTAATAGCTTCCTTTGTAGTATAATTAGGTCTAAATACTCCAGGTGCAGAAAAAGGTAAATCTACTCCTACAGCAGCACTTTTATTAAAGTCTATTGGAAATATTTGTTGTTGTCCAAATGCCATTATTTAGTCATTAATCCCATTATTTGGTCCATATTAACTTCTCCATCAGGTAAAGCTCCATTTGGTGACGTTGTATCTCCACTACCTTGAGGGTTAAATGGTTTATTACCAAATCCTCTAGCATGTGAGCTATTTAAATTTAGCCCTGTTTCACCTATAATATCTAAATAAGATTGTCTTTGTTCAGCTAATGATTTTTTAGGTGTTTGTGTAACAGGTGCAGGTGTAGTTGATGTAATACTTTCTTGTATTGGTTGTGTAACTACAGCTTTAGGTGCTTTAACTGCTTCTAGTAAAACTTCCTTTAGCTCTTCTTGTATAGCCTCTCTAACGGCTTCTTTTATTATTTTTTTAAGTGCTTCGGTTTTCATTTTTGTGTTTGTTATAAATATTAAATTAATCTGCTTTTAAATTATTTTGTTTAATATAAAAAGTTAACTCGTCCATTAGTATTTGATCATTAGATGAAAATGACCATTCTCCTTTTAACATTATTACACCACTAGGTGATTTTGCTATTCCTCTTTTTCTTTTTATCGTTGATTGAGTTGTTTCTACTTCAGTATCTAAGGTAAAACCATTTACAACTGGGAGATTATTTGATTCTTTTTCTGTTCCTACGGGGAATAATATTGTTGGAACTTGTTCATTAGGTAAAGCTCCTTCAATATGACATTTTTGGATTAAAGCATCTAATAAACTTAAAAATGATAAAAGTTTAGCTAACATAGTTGTTAGTAATGTTAAAATCATTAATAATCCTGAAGTTACTACTTTTAATTTTAGTAAAAGTTTGTCCAGTTTATCTAAAACCCCTCCTGGGGCTAATAATCCTTTTGAAGGATCAGGTGCTCCTGCTCCTGCTATTGGGAATGCAATAACTACTTGTTTAGTTACATCCAATACTACTTGGCCTAGTGTTACAGCTTTATCAGCAAAATCAACACCAATTTTAATAGTATCTAAAGTATTAAATATATTTTGTAATATTCTAGTTAAATCGTTTTTTATTTTTATTATCTTATTTAAATCATCTAAGTTTGAAGGACAAGTTGTGTTTAATTCATCCATTTTTTTCCCTAAAGCTTCTTGAGCTTTTCCTATTCCAAACTGTGTTATTAATTGTAAAACCTGTGGAATTAAAGACTGGCGTATTCTATCTGTGATTTTTTTACCCATATCTTTGATAGCAAAAGTTTCTGGATCTTTTAATTTTTGTGCTATTTCTATTCCTTTTATTACAGGAGGGGGAATAACTATTTGGTCTATTATTGCTTTTTTAACTGAAATTTTTTGATTTTCTAAAGGTATGATTATTTCAACATCTTTAATACTTTCATCTAAATTAAAAGGAGAATATCTTTCTGTAGAATAAAATATTTTAGAAGCTATAACATCAAATAAAAAAGTTTTTTTATTTTCATTTCCTAAGTTGTCTAAAACTTTCCAGGTTTTTTCTCCTACTTTACCATCAACTTTAAGTCCCTTTTGACCTTGAAAAGTTTTAACAGCTGCTTTCGTTTTTGATCCAAAATCACCATCTACTTTTATAGCTAAAATTTTTTGTAAATCTCTAACAGCATCACCTTTTGAACCTTCTACTATTAATGGTCTTTGAAGGGCAACAACTGGGACATATGTCCCCATTAAACGAAATTTCCCATCTACATCAGTAGTTGTAGATTCAGATTTACCTGGTTTTTTAACATTAGTTTTTACATTTGCCCCTTCGATAGGGTCATTAGTTTCTTTATCTACAACCATTCCAACTAAATCAAAGTTTTTTAATGGTGTTCCTATACATGGGATATTTAATATATCCCCAGGAAATAATAAATTTTTATTTTGTAAATAATTTTTACCATGAAAATAAGTTCTATCATTAGATTCAATTCTTCTTCCTTTTAAATAAGGGTTTGCTTTGTATATTTGGTCAACCCTTTTACTTTCACTAATACCATCTCTTGGGAATTTTCTTGCTATTTTATATAATGTATCATCTTTAACTACGGTATATTCACCCATGTCTTCACAGGGGTTTTCGGCAGTAACTACAAATTCATCTAAAACTCCATTAGATTCTTCTAATTTAATTGTTCCAAAATCTAAAATATTATTAGTAATAATTTTTGAAATTGTTTTAGTAGTATAACCAACTGAAGAAAAGACAAAATTATAAGTAGAACCTATGCTTAAAACATGAGAAATATTAATATTACCACCTACATCAGCAGCAAACCCAACAGTACCAGGATCCGGGAGGATTTTACAATTAACTAAAGGAACCCCTTCAGATTCATTTATACTGTCAACTACTTTACCTATAATTGTTACTATAGTTGCCATTATAAAGTAAATACTTTTGTTGATTTAATATTTTCTAAATCTTTCAACAATAATTTTAAAATTTCATTTGTTGAATCCGCTGCTTGTCCTTTACCCATATCAGCAACTGGTTGACCCCCAGGCCATACTGTGTCTAAAGCCATAATACTTATTGTTTGTGATAGTGCAGTTATTAGATTAGATAAAACATCATATAACTCATGTCCCTTAATTAAAGGTTGACTTGCAGATTTACCACCTAATTTAATACTAGTACCTGCATCTATAACAAAATTAGAGGGGGTGTCAAAATTAAAACCTTTTTGAGCTCCAAAACTAATTGTTTTTTTAGAACTTAATAGGATGTGATTATCTGTAGAATTAAATACTAACCTCCCAGAATTTATTATTATTTGTTTTCCTGCATAACTTAAGGGGGAAGTTGGCGTTTGTTCTTGGACTGAGTATGAATTATATCTTCTAATTGAAGCTTCGAGTGGGATTTTTTGGGTTGAAGTTAAATAAATAGAAGAATCATTTTTATTTATTTTTTCAGTTACCCAATCAAACCCATTTTCATTTTGACCATTTGATATTATAGTAATAGGTGAACCATTATCTCCGACATCAGACCAATTATTTTCTGGTTTATCTTTAGTTACCAATGGTCTGGAAGTGCTTCCTAATCTTATAGCATTACCAAATCTACCCTGGTATATATTGTCTCCTGCAAAAGGTAATAAGGGTGTAGAAAGTTCATCTTGCTCAATGAATGTTTTTTGAGAAGGGTTAAAAGAACTATTAAATTCATAATTAGGAGCTAAATTAGGTGTTATTTCTTTACCAAAATTAGAAGCATCCGAATTTGTTGAAATATTATAAGCTTTTGTAGGTAGTGGGTTTAGATGAGGATTATTAAATATGTTAATCGCTGGGAGATAATAAAAGGAGTTACTACCATTTGAAGTTAATTGAGCCGCATTTGGGAGATTTAATAATAAAACATACTCATTGATTAAAGGAAAAGATGATATATTAGAAAAATAAGGTTTTGCAAATTGCTCATCAGAAGTATTCCCATTAACTGAGTAAAATATGGTACCAATACTTCCCCAGTATCCTTTACTTACATATTTAGGGTGGTTTTTGTTTAATATGATATCGGTTACTTTCCCTACTTGAATTTTTGAATTAAAATTAGATTCAAATTTTTGTTGAAATTTAGTGGATTCATTACTTGAGTTATTCCCACTATTATTACCTTTACTACCTTTTCCCCCGAATATTTTTCCCATAATTATTCTTCTTTTTTAGGTGGTAATTGTAAGTTTTGTATTTCGTTTAGTAGTTGTTCTTTTTCGGCTTCACTTATACCAAATCCATTTTCTTCTGTACCTTCGTTTGCAAATATACGTTGAAAAATAGTAGCAACTTTTATAAGCGCTTCATCGTTTTTAATGCCTAATTCCATATACTCTTTAATAAGTGGTACAATCATGGTAGCATCACCTATATCGCTTATTAAAGGTTTTAACTCATTAATTAATGCACTAATTTGTGTTTCTTTCTTCTTCTGATTATCGTAAATCTCTTTAAGTAAATCTGAGTATGATTTTTTACCGAATATATTTTTGTCTAAATGGCTCATAGCTATACGTTTTATTCATGTATAAATATGATTAATTAAGATTTTTCGAAGTCTATATACCCTGTTTCTAAATAAAAAATATAACTGCCCTTGAATAACCCATATAATTTATTAGCTATTTTAGTAATTTTTGGAGTTTTGACTTCTAAACCATGTGTAGCCATTATTTCTCTAATGTAGATGTATAATGCTTTTTTGTTAAATATTTCTAAATTTTCTCTTTTACGAAATAATTCTAATATTGCATCTGCTACTTGAGCATCATTTCCTTTTGAAAAAAAGACATCAAATTTGTTTTCAACATATTTTACATAAGCATCTATAAAAATAGATAATCTGTCTTTTTCTTTTTCTTCACCCATTTGATATGAGTAATTGTCATCTTTAAATAATTCATCCACAGGTGCTGTTTGTACACGTTTTTTATAATTTTTTGTGTTATATATAATTAACCAATTTTTTGTTATAGTACCAAAATATGAGTATGCTTTTGCTCCATTATCTGGGTTAAATAGGTGTATTTTTGATAATAAAAATGTTATTACTTCATGTTGTAAATGTTCTATTTTATCTACTTCAGTGTAATAAAATTTAAATGTATGTATTATATTTTCTGTTAATTTGAAAAAAGCATAATGGATTTCATTTCTATAGATATTGCTTCTTAATTTAGCATCTTTAATTGAATCTAATGAATTGTATCTAACAATTGCTTGTTCTGTATCTTTAGTAAAGTAGTTTTTACTCTTAGGTCGTCTTTTTTTAGCCACGGTAATCATTTTAGTCTTTTTAACTTAAAATCATTTAAGATATCTTGTAATTGGTGGATAGATTTAAAAAAATATCCAACTTCATCATCTGACTTAAATGCTCCTGATTTATCTATTTCTTCTAATTTTTTATCTGAAAGTTCTATTACTTTAGAAAGTCTATCTAAATACTGTAAATATTCAACTAAAACATCTTCTTGTTTTTCGTTTTTACGCATTAGATTAAAAGTAGTAAATCCTAAAATTACTACTAATACTGATAAAACTGATATGGAGATTATTTCAATCATAAACTGTTTAACATGTTTTTTAAACCTTCACTCTTCATTGAACCAAGTGCTTTTGTTTGTGCATTCACCTTTTTAGCCTTAGGTTTATCTAAAACTTCTTCATTGAATTTTGATAGCCATACGTGTTCGAATTCTATTCTTGCTGCCATTAAGTCTGCCTGATGGACAATAAATATCATGGAAGTTCGAGGT
>VMHT01120275.1_pt1 | contig 16371 bp, 15 predicted proteins | sample 4693611 | NCBI WGS metagenome assembly VMHT01 (sample SAMN12280063, study PRJNA550983) | marine metagenome | isolation source: seawater sampled from same location over 5 years 0.02-0.2 micron viral filtrate | place: USA: collected off the coast of southern California halfway between the port... ... | reverse complement strand
TACGCTACAGCTTTAGCAGATCCAGATGTTTCACTATTTGCAGGCAACTTAGCAGTTGGCCTTGGTGCCTTGCAGACAAGTATTTTTTCTAATAATGTAACAGGAATAGGTCTTTATGCTTTTAGAAATCAAAATAAACCTGATAGTGGGTTACCTTTTGCAACTGATGTAGACAGTGTAGCGGTAGGATCATTCGCTGGATATCTTCAAACAACTGCATCTAACAACACCTATGTTGGTCATGAAGCAGGATATTCAAACACTACTAGCAGTAACAACACTGCTATGGGTAATGAAGCATTAAAATCAAACAGTGGTTCTAATAATACAGCTTTAGGAGGCGATGCTTTAAGGAATGCAACTAGTGTTACTGACCACGTGGCTGTAGGTGCAGGTGCTGGATCAAGTAAAGCAACTGGAAGCAATTGTATTATTGTTGGTAGCCAAGCACAAGCTTCAACTACTAGTATTAGCAATGAAATAACTTTAGGAGATTCTAACATTACATCTTTGAGATGTAATGTGACTTCTATTACATCTTTATCTGATGAAAGAGATAAAAAAGATATAGAAGATTTAGACACGGGATTAGATTTTATAAAATCATTAAAGCCTCGTAAATTTGTATGGGACAATAGACCTGTTGTTGTTAAAGAATTTTATAAAGATGAAGAAAATAATTCTCTAGAACGTGAGGTTGAAGTAACAAGCGTTAAAAAAGGTAGTAAGGATATAGGTTTTATAGCTCAAGAATTAAAAACTATAGATAACGAATGGAGTCAGTTGGTAAATTCTAATAATCCTGATAAATTAGAAGCTAGTTACGGTAGGCTAATTCCAGTGCTTGTAAAAGCTATACAGGACTTATCAGCTGAATTAGATAAAAAACAAGATAAATAATATACTATGGCAATAATACCTACAGGACAACAATTTCACACCCTTTCATCTACAGTAAGCACACTTGAAAGAGGTTCTGCTTTTGCAAATGCAAGCAGAGAATCATACACAATGCAAGATGTAAAAGATACCGCTATATCCGGTACAATAGCTGAAGTTCCTTCCACAATAAACTCGTTCAATACTCTTATAATTGGCTCAAGTGTTACAGTCAACGACCGCATAAACATTGGTTTTGGTTGGGGAGTACTTGCCGGAATATCAACAAATGCTCAAAGAAACATAGCTATGGGTAGTGGAAATATGGCGTTTTCCAACGGAAAATACAATATTTCAATAGGGTTTGATAATCTGCCAAATCATTACGACGGTAATTACAATATAGCAATTGGATATGAAGCTATGGAAACTTCAGGGTTTGATGGAGGTGCGGGTAATAATGACAATGTATTTATAGGGGCTCAAGCCGGTAAAGATATAGATGCTGGATGTAATGATAACGTAGGAATAGGTAGAAACACCCTTGGAAACTTAAATCAGTTTCAAACAGGAATAGGAACTGGAAATACAGCAGTAGGTAATAACGCGGGTAGCGCCCTTCATTTTGGAAACAACAACACTTTTATCGGTAACCAAGCGCAGGCTTCTGCAGCTAGCCCAGACAATGAGTTTACATTAGGTAACTCTTCCGTAGCAGTTTTAAGATGTCAACAAACTACAATAACAGCACTGTCAGATGAGAGAGATAAAACAAGTGTTGAAGATTTACCATATGGTCTTGACTTTATAGATTCATTAAAACCTAAAAAATTCATTTGGGATAATAGACCAGAAAAAATAGTAAAAAGAAACGATGAAGGAGAAAAAGTAGAAATTGAGGTTGTTAGCGCAAACAAAGGTAAAAAAGATATAGGATTTATTGCTCAAGAACTACAAACAGTGGATGATGAATTTTTAAACCTAGTATATGATTCAAATCCAGAAAGATTAGAGGCTAGTTACGGTAAACTTATACCGGTATTAGTAAAAGCGATACAGGACTTATCAGCTAAAGTAACAGAATTAGAAAATAAGTAAATAATACATCTATGGCAATAATACCTACAGGACAACAATTTCATACACTCTCCTCCTCAGTAAACACTACAGAGAGAGGATCGGCTAAAGCTAATGCAAACAGAGAGTCATACACAATGCAGGACGTTATAGACACAGTTGCTTATGACGCTGGATCAGTAGAAACATCTGGAACACCCGCAGCCGGATGGAACACTAGATGGGAATCTTCAGATAAGATAGGGGGGCAGTGGGTTGCTGATTCTTACCCTACAGGTGGCTTCCCTGGAAATCCAATTATTAAAGGTTATAGATCAACTATTCAGTGGCCTACAGATAGAGGTTTTTTTACTAAAGGTGCAGTTTGGATGACGGGTTACCCAATAGGTAATATGGATCCCTGGTTAGCTAAAAACTCGGATGATTGTAGAGATTTTTTAGCACTAGAACTTTGTGGCGCTGGCCCTGGTTCTGATGTACCGTTTGATTTTACGACAGTAGCTAATAGATTTGCTGATAATATAGTAATAGCAAGTAAGTTTATACAACAAGGTTTAACAGACACAGCTACATTTAATAGAGAAAATGTAATTATTGGAGCAGGAAGAACTGGTGAGGCTATTAAAGGTAACAATTGCCAAGAAAATGTATGGATAGGTTATGATATGTGGGATGGTGGTTCAGGCGGAAGTGGATTACAGAATAACATAAGCTCTACAGTTATAATAGGTTCCAAGGCTTTTGACAAAGGATCAGCAGCGTTTGGTACAATACAATACGGTGTTTATATAGGAAGAGAAGTTGGAAGTGAAAACACCTTGGATTCGGATTCTAAGTTCAACGTTCATATTGGATATAGAGCTTCAGGTGGACACGTATACGGTGGTAGTAATGTTTGTATTGGGGCAAATAGTAGCAATGATCTTGACGGAACTTTACAAATAAATAATACCATGATAGGGGTTCAAGCAGGTCTTGAACACACCAGTGGAGATAATAATACATTTATAGGCTATGACACGGGGCCAACTAACAATACTGCTTCTGGTGGTAATAACAATACTTGTTTAGGTAATGGTGCTCAAATATCTGGAACCGCTGTTAGCAATGAAATAGTATTAGGTAATGCGAGTGTAAGCATTTTAAGATGTGCGCAAAGTTCAATATCTGCATTATCTGATAAAAGAGATAAAAAAGATATAGTAGAATTAGATGAAGGTCTACAAACAATAATGTCTTTAAAACCTAAAAAATTCGTTTGGGATCCTAGAGATATAGAAGTAAAAAAACATGTTATAACAGAAGATGAAGATAAAGTAAAGCAAGAAGAAAGATTAACAGAACTTGTAAAGCCAGCTAACGCTGGAGTAAAAGACATAGGTTTTATAGCGCAAGATCTTCAAGAAGTAGATAATGATTTCTTAAGATTAGTTTACGATGCTAATCCTGATAAATTAGAAGCTAGTTACGGTAGGCTAATTCCAGTACTAGTAAAAGCGATACAGGAATTAAAAGCTGAACTAGATTTGTTAAAGTAAATAATATTATATAAATTTGAAAAACATAAATATTAAAATTAAATAAAATGAGTGAACAAGTAAAAAAAGTAAGTGAAGAGCATTTAAGCAAACTTCAAGAATTAAACCAACAATTCACCACCATGCATCAACAAGTTGCTGAGCTAGAGGTAAGAAAATTCCAGGTAGTAGCTGGTATTGAAACTTTAAGAGCTGAGTTTAAAACTTTTGAAGGCGAGTTGATTAAAGAATACGGAGACAACGTAGTCATTAATTTACAAACGGGTGAAATAAAAGACAAACCAGAAGATGGCGAAAATAAGTAATATTACAGCATACCCTACAATTAGTAATTTAGATGGAAGCGATTATTTAATTATAACAGATGCAAATAATTCATTAGCAACTAAAACCGTAACCCTTTCACAAGTTCAAAGTTTTTTAGGTCTAGCTTCGGATTCTCCTGTAATAGCAAATGTTTCTGTAAGTAGCGCAACCTTATTAACATTAGCTACTACGCCAGCAACCTTGGTTGCAGCACCAGGAGCAGGAAAAATTCTTGATATAATAAGCATAATGTGCTACCTGGATGCGGGAGCTACCCCTTATGATTTTACACCATCTTTGGCAATTAAAATAGATACTGCATCGATAGGGTCAATTTCAAATTCCTCGACCGCTATGAACTCAGCTGTAGACGCAACTTTTAAGCCTGAGACTCCTAATTCAAATGAAATTTATCCACCAAACACTGCGTTAACTTTACACGCTGGTGGAAGTAATCCTACACAGGGTACAGGAGTATTGTATGTAAATGTATACTATAGAGTGTTAACTGTCGGTTCAAACTTCTAGTCTAAATGGATATTAGGAAGATTTCAATAGGCTCGGACTATAAGTCTAGCGCTATGCACTATCTTGTAGGTCAATCAATTTTAGGCGGCTCGTATACTATTCATTTAATTCAACGCGAAAGCAGAAATGATTCAATAAAAATATGGATAGAAAGGCAAAACGAAGTATTGTTATGGAAGGAATTTAATTCTAATATGCCTATATCTATAGAATATAATATTAATTTTTAATGAAATCCCCACACTATTTTATTGTAAAACCTTTGAAGGGGAGAAGGTATGATAATATAAAAAAAATAGGTGGAATTGATTTTTACACTAGTGTGTCTCAAGAAGATTACACCGCTACAAATAGATTTGCAGAAGTAGTTAGTCCTCCAATAAATTATAAAGGAGAAATATCCAAGGGGGATATTTTACTAGTTCATCATAATGTGTTTAAAATATATTATGACATGAAAGGTAGAGAAAAAAGCGGTAGAAGTTTTTTTAAAGAAGATTTGTTTTTTATTGACTATGATCAGTTTTATATGTATTGCAAAAATAATAAATGGAAAACTCATTCAAAGTATTGTTTTATAAAACCTGTTTCAGTTCGTGACTCTATAATCATGAAGCCAGTTGAAGAAGAACCATTAGTGGGTATTGTTAAATATACTAATCCTATATTGACAAAACTTGGTGTTAAAGAAAATGATGAGGTGGTGTTTGAGCCAGAATGCGAATATCCATTTTACATAAATGGAGAGAAACTATATAGGATGTTTTGGAATAATATAACCATGGTATTATGAAATCATCTAAAGATTTAAAATTAGATATAATAAGCGCAGGCAGAGAGGCTGTAGCTCAGTTAATTAAGGTTGCAAAAGAAGATATAATTAAATATGACAAAGACGATGAGATAGCAGCTGATAGATTAAAAAATGCTGCAGCTACAAAAAAACTAGCTATATTCGATGCGTTTGAAATATTAACCAGAATTGAATTAGAAAAAGATTTATTAAACGGAGTAGAAAAAGAAGAGGAAAAATCAAGACAGGGGTTTGCAGAGAGAAAATCAAAATAAACTTTACACAGTAGTTAAGAATCATATATCTAAGCAGTCTATGCTTAAGATGAATCAAAATAAATCTTGGCAATACGGGTATAATCCAAAGCACGATTTAGTTGTAATTAGTAAAGATGGAACTATAGGTGAAATCTATAATATAAATGGTCTGTTAATTGGTCTCCCCAAACCCCCTAAATTAATACATAAAAACTCAAAAAAAATAAGCGATCAACACTGGTTGCCTTTTGAATATCCAAAACCTTTGTCAAGGATTAACTCTATATTTCAATGGCATGACATGACAAGTCAATTTAAAAATGAATGGGTTAGTTACATAGAGTGTGAATTTGATAGAAGAGACGAGGGATTTTGGTTCTATAACAACGGATTTCCTACATATATTACAGGAACTCATTATATGTACCTGCAATGGACAAAAATAGATATAGGAAAGCCAGAATTTAGAGAGGCTAATAGAATATTTTATATATACTGGGAAGCTTGTAAGTCAGATAAAAGAAGTTTTGGAATGTGTTATTTAAAAATAAGACGTTCAGGATTTTCTTTTATGGGGTCTTGTGAAGCAGTAAATACAGCCACTATAAGTAAAGATGCTAGAGTCGGTATACTATCTAAAACTGGTTCCGATGCTAAAAAAATGTTTACCGATAAAGTAGTTCCTATTTCTAATAATTATCCTTTCTTTTTTAAACCCATACAAGATGGTATGGATAGGCCAAAGACAGAATTGGCTTATAGAATCCCAGCCTCTAAGATAACAAAAAAGAATATGTTTGAAACAGAAGATGAGGAACTTGAAGGTTTAGATACAACAATAGACTGGAAAAACACTGCAGAAAACAGTTATGATGGAGAAAAACTAAAATTACTTATTCATGATGAATCTGGAAAATGGTTAAAGCCGGACAATATTATTAACAACTGGAATGTAACAAAGACTTGCTTAAGGTTAGGTAGCAGGGTAATTGGAAAATGTATGATGGGTTCTACCTCAAATGCTTTAGATAAAGGGGGTGAGAATTTTAAAAAGTTATTTTACGATTCTGATGTAAAAAATAGAAATCAAAACGGCCAAACTAAAAGTGGGTTATATAATTTATTTATACCTATGGAGTGGAATTTTGAAGGCTATATAGATAAGTATGGCATGCCTGTTTTTCACACACCCACTACAGGAGTGGAGGGATCTGACGGAGAGATGATATATCAAGGTGCAATAAATTACTGGGAGAATGAAGTAGATTCTTTAAAGAAAGATGCTGACGTTTTAAATGAATTTTACAGACAGTTTCCTAGAACAGACTCCCATGCTTTTAGGGATGAAAGCAAACAGTCATTATTTAATTTAACTAAAATATATCAACAGATTGACTACAATGATTCTTTAATTAAAGAACATTATTTAACAAGAGGCAGGTTCAGTTGGAAAGATGGCATCAAAGATTCTAAAGTGATTTGGTCGCCAGACAATAAGGGTAGATTCTTAATTTCATGGTTGCCAGAAAAAAATTTACAAAATTGTAGGGTAAATCAAAATGGTAAATATTTGCCTGGAAACGAACATTTAGGTAGTTTTGGATGTGACTCTTATGATATATCAGGGACTGTTGGTGGAGGCGGATCTAATGGCGCACTCCATGGTTTAACAAAGTTTAATATGGATAACGCTCCGAGTAATGAATTTTTTTTAGAGTATGTTGCCAGGCCACAAACTGCTGAGTTGTTTTTTGAAGATGTTTTAATGGCTTGTGTTTTTTACGGAATGCCTATATTAATTGAAAATAACAAACCTAGATTGTTGTATCATTTTAAAAATAGAGGTTATAGAAAATACTGCATGAACAGACCGGATAAAATTTATAATAAATTATCTAAATCAGAAAAAGAAATAGGTGGGATCCCAAATTCATCTGAAGAAGTAAAACAGGCGCATGCAAGTGCAATTGAAAGTTATATAGAAAAACACGTAGGTGTTGATATGGATGGAGCTTATAGAGATAAATTAGACATGGGGTCTATGTATTTTAATAGAACATTAGAGGACTGGGCTAGGTTTAATATTAATAACAGAACCAAGTTTGATGCAACGATTAGTTCAGGTTTGGCTATTATGGCTAATCAAAAACACCTATATACACCACAAAAAAAAGAGTCAAAAATAAAGATTAACTTTGCAAGGTATAATAATAAAGGATTATATAGCGAAATACGTAATTAATGGTAGATGTTAAAATTGATATAAATCCAATAGGGTTTCCGGATTTATTTGTTTCTGATAGTGAAAAAGATACAGTAGAATATGGATTGCAAATTGGACAAGCAATTCAATACGAATGGTTTCGTAAAGACAGTAGTACTTGTAGGTTTTATTCTCAATGGAGAGACTACCACAGATTAAGACTTTATGCAAGGGGCGAGCAATCTGTTCAGAAGTATAAAAATGAATTAGCAATTGATGGAGATTTAAGTTACTTAAATTTAGACTGGACTCCTGTGCCTATTATCCCAAAGTTTGTAGACATAGTAGTTAATGGTATGTCAGATAGACTATTTAAAGTTCAAGCATATGCTCAAGATGCTTTGTCAGCCGAAAAAAGATCTTCGTTTCAAGACATGATAGAGGCTGATATGGTTGCTAAACCTATACTTTCTCAAATTCAAAAAGGTTTTGGCGTAAACCCTTTTGCCACGGATCCTGATGAACTTCCTAATAATGATGAAGAGCTAGCTTTATATATGCAGCTTAATTATAAACCCGGTATTGAAATAGCAGAAGAAGAGGCTATTAATACAATGTTTGAAGAAAATCATTATTCACACATTAGGAGAAGGGTGGATTATGACATGACCGTATTGGGCATAGGAATTACAAAACAATATTTTTTACCAGGAGAGGGTGTAAAAATAGATTACGTAGATCCTGCTAATGTGGTTTACAGCTACACTGAAGACCCTTATTTTAAAGATTGTTTTTATTGGGGTGAAATAAAAACGGTGCCGATGACAGAGCTACCTAAAATAGATCCCACTATAACTAATGAAGAATTAGAAGAGGTTGCTAAATATAGCCAAGCATGGTATGACTACTACAATGTTGCTCAGTTTTATGAAAACAGTATGTTTTATAGAGACACGGCTACATTGCTTTATTTTAACTACAAGACTACAAACTCAATAGTATATAAAAAGAAAAAATTAGATGGCGGCGGAGCTAGAGTAATTGAAAAAGACGATCAGTTTAATCCACCCGATGAAATGATGGAGGAAGGTAACTTCGAAAAAGTCGAAAAGAAAATTGACGTGTGGTACGAAGGGGTAATGGTAATGGGAACAAACATTGTCCTACAGTGGAAGAAAATGGAAAACATGGTTAGACCTCAGTCAGCTTCACAGCACGCTATGCCTAATTATGTTGCTTGCGCACCAAGAATGTATAAAGGTGTTATTGAATCATTAGTAAGACGTATGATTACGTTTGCAGATTTAATACAAATGACGCACTTAAAGCTTCAACAGGTAATTGCTAGAACTGTACCTGACGGAGTGTTTATTGATGCAGATGGATTAAATGAAGTTGATCTTGGCACAGGTAACGCGTACAATCCACAAGATGCTTTAAGGCTATACTTTCAAACAGGTTCTGTAATTGGTAGAAGTTACACGCAGGATGGAGAGTTTAATAATGCCAGGGTGCCTATACAACAACTAACATCAAGCAGTGGTCAAGGGAAAATAAATAGCCTGGTTGGAACTTACAATCACTATATGGATATGCTAAGAGGCGTAACTGGTTTGAATGAAGCTAGAGATGGAACTAAGCCCGATCCTTATGCTTTAGTTGGCGTGCAAAAATTAGCCGCTTTAAATTCCAATACAGCCACTAGACATATACTTCAAGGTAGTTTGTACATAACACAGACGCTTGCAGAAGCGTTATCAATTAGGGTTGCAGATATTTTGCAATATGCAGAATTCAAGGAAGAATTTAAAATGCAAATAGGTAAATACAATGTAGGAATACTTGAGCAAATAAATGATTTATATATATATGATTTTGGAATATTTATAGAGGTAGCTCCAGATGAAGAAGAAAAAGCTCAACTAGAACAAAACATCCAAATGGCTTTATCTAAAAATGATATAAACTTAGAAGATGCGATTGACATAAGGGAGTTAAAAAATATAAAATTAGCTAATCAATTATTAAAAGTAAAAAGACAAAAGAAGCAAGAAAAGGATCAGCAATTTGCTATGACTCAAAAACAAATGGACGCTCAAACAAAAATGCAAGTACAGCAAATGCAGGCGGAGCAAGAAATGAGAAGGATTCAAATGGAAGGTCAAGTGCAGATGCAGGCAAAGCAAGCGGAAGTGGCATTTGATATAGAGAAATTAAAAAACGAAGCAATGTTAAAGCGTGAACTTATGCAGGTTGAGTTTGATTTTAATATGCAATTAAAAGGTAGAGAAGAGCAGGCAATTGATAAAAGAGAAGGAGAAAGAGAAAAAGCCAAAAACAAAAGAATAAGTCAAGCTAACACTGAGCAGTCTCAATTAATTCAACAAAGAAAAAATAATTTACCTCCAATTAGTTTTGAGTCTAATGAAGACACATTGGATGGTTTTGATTTAGCTGAATTTGAACCTAGATAATGTTTGAAAACTTTAATATTGAAAAATATAAACAAGTGCATTACCCTTCAGATAATTCACTTAAAACTTTGAATGAGATAAAAAAATTAAAAAAAACACCACTTAATACCATAGTGCCTAAAAAATACGATGACATATTTAGTGTCTTTCAAAATATATTTTCACATAGGCCGGAATCTTTTCCGTACAAAATAGTGGATAAGCTGTTGAGTGAATCTCAATCAGTTATTCTAAAAATTAAAAACTATCATAACAGGCCAAGGCCAAATGTAAACGCATTGAACTTTAACATGAAGCTAGAGTATTTAAAAATGGATAGCGCACAAACACCTGCATTTCCTTCAGGACACTCAGCACAATCTAGATTGGTGGCGCTAGCATTAACTAAATTATATCCTAATTTAAAAAATGAATTTAATAAAGCAGCTAAAAATATATCTGAAAGTAGGCTGGTGGCAAGAGTTCATTATGAGTCGGATAAAATAGTGGGAGAAAAATTAGGTGAAGACCTTTATACTCATATAAAACATCTAAAATATATTTAGAATTATTGTTTAACTTTGTAAAAATTAAATCAAATGGAAATAAAAGTAAGAGATTTAGGTGAAATGGAATCTAAATCAACACAGGAAATAGAAAAACAACTACTTGAAAAGCATGAGGCTCAGCAAGAATCCCTCGAGAAAACAAGTACAAACGAAGAAGTTCAGCGTGTAAACTTGCAGGAAGAAACACAAGAAGAACCCAAGCAAGAAGTAGTAGTTGAAGAAAAAATTGAAGAACCTGTTGTGGAATCACCCAGTGAATCTACACCAGAGATGTCTGAAAACGACGTTCTTTCATATATTGCAAACAAGTATGGCGAAGAAGTAAGTTCGCTAGACGACTTCATTGTAAAGCGAAATTCATCCGAAGAATTACCCGAAGATGTAAAAGCTTACTTTGATTATAAAAAAGAAACAGGAAGAGGAATTGATGATTTTGTTAGATTACAGCAAGATTATGATTCAATGAATCCTGATTCTTTAATTGCTAGTTATTATTCTGCAACCGAAGAAGGATTAGATTCTGAAGATATTAAATATCTTATGGATGAAAAATTCGGTTTTGACGAAGATTTAGATGATGATAAAGAAAAAAAGAAAAAACAATTAGCAAAAAAAAGAGAACTATCTAAAGCTAAGAAATACTTTAAGGAGCAGAAAGAAAAATACAAACTTCCTCTTGAGTCAAGAGAAGTTGTTTCTGAAAGCGATAAAAAGGAAGTCGAAGCATATAGAAAGTACATAGAGGAAAATGCTGCGTATGAGAAAAACGCGGCGCAGAAGCTACAGTGGTTTAAAAAAGAAACTAATAAAGTCTTTAATAAAGATTTCAAAGGTTTTGAGTTTGTTATTAACGAGAAAAAAATTTCTTATTTACCTGGGTCTGTAGAAGATGTTAAAAATAATCAATCAACTATTGAAAATTTTATTGGAAGATATGTTGACGATAAAGGATTGGTTAAAAACACTTCTCAGTATCATAGGGCTTTATCTATGGCAATGAATCCGGACAAGTATGCTAAGTTCTTTTATGAACAAGGCAAGGCCGATGCGGTAGAGAATATATCCAAAAAAACAAAAAATATAAATATGGATGTAAGATCTGCTCCACAAGCCACCACAAAATCTGGTTTCAAAGTAAGATCATTAAACCAAGATTCAGGTCGAGGTTTAAAGATTAGAAGTATAAAAAAAAGTAATTAATAACAATTTAAAAATTAAAAATTATGGCTGGTTCAGTTCAAGCTACTCCTACGTTTGCATTACAACCTAGTGCAGAAAGGGTAGCCGTACAATCAAACTATATAACTAATTTCAACTTCTTAAATCAGTATCTACCGGATACTTATGAAAAGGAGTTTGAAAGATACGGGAATAGAACAGTGGCATCATTCTTAAGAATGGTAGGCGCTGAAATGCCTTCTAACTCTGACCTTATCAAATGGGCGGAGCAAGGAAGATTACACACTAAGTACACAAATGTAACTTCAGCTGCAGCAGCAGCTCAAGATGTAGCTACACTAACAATCAATGACGCTCTTGTACCAGGTACAGGTGGAATTGCAATTAGAGTAGGTCAAACATTTATGTTATCTGACAGTTCAATTGGTTCTACTAACAGTAACAAGGGTATCGTTACTGCAGTAAACTATGGTGCAGGTACAATTGATGTTGCATACTATGAAGCAGGTGGTCAAACAATGGCTGCAGCTGTACAGTGTTCATTATTTATCTATGGTTCTGAATTCCAAAAAGGTTCAGTTGCTATGTCTAATTCATTAGAAGCTGATGACGTGATCTTCAGCAATAGCCCAATTATCATTAAAGATCTTTACGAAGTATCTGGTTCTGATATGGCGCAAATTGGATGGATTGAAGTAACTACTGAAAATGGAGCTTCAGGATACCTATGGTATTTAAAATCAGAGCATGAAACAAGATTAAGATTCGAAGATTACCTAGAGACAGCAATGGTGGAAGCAGTTCCAGCAGAAGCAGGATCAGGTGTGGCAGCTATTGCGGCTGGTGTATCATCAGGTACAGGTAATAAAGGATCTGAAGGATTGTTCTATGTTTTAGGTCAAAGAGGAAATGTTTGGGGCGGTGGAATTCCAGCGGCTTTAGCAGACTTTGACGCTATTATTCAGAGATTAGATAAGCAAGGTGCTATCGAGGAAAATGTATTATTTGTTAATAGAGAATTTTCTTTTGACATTGATGATATGTTAGCTGCACAAAATTCATACGGTGCAGGTGGTAGTTCTTATGGTTTATTTGATAACGATGAAGAAATGGCATTGAATTTAGGATTCTCTGGATTCAGAAGAGGTTATGACTTCTACAAAACAGATTGGAAATACCTTAACGATCCTACTATGAGAGGTGATATTGTTGGAGGAAAAGTGAACGGGGTACTTGTACCTGCTGGATCTACTTCAGTATATGATCAAATCTTAGGTAAGAACGCTAAGAGACCATTCTTGCATGTAAGATATAGAGCTTCTGAAACTGAAGATAGAAGATATAAGACATGGATTACAGGTTCTGCTGGTGGCGCTGCTACTACAGGTACTGATGTAATGCAGGTTAACTTCTTATCAGAAAGAGCGCTTTGTACTTTAGGTGCAAACAACTTCTTCTTATTCCAAAATGCATAATAAGTAGTTTAATAATATCGGGGGGTGGATACCACCCCCTTGATATTTTATATAAATTTTAAATTAAATCAAATGAAAAAAGAAAAAAAAGTATACGAAGATAAAGTATACAGACTCAGAAGAGACGCAGCACCACTTTCCTATATGCTGTCAACTAAACATACAAAAAGACAAGCTTTACTTTTCTTCGATGAAGAAACAGGTTTAAACAGAGCGTTAAGATATGCTAGAAATCAAAAATCAATTTTTGAAGACGAGCAAGATGGTAATGCTATTTTAGAACCTATTATATTTGAAGAAGGAATGCTAAGGGTACCAAGACAAAACCAAATACTCCAAGAATTTTTAAAACTACATCCAGGTAATGGTAATATATTTTTTGAAGTAAACAACGAGCAAGATGCCAATGTAGCTATGGAAGCTATGAACTTTGAATTAGAGGCGCAAGTCGCTGCACGTGATTTAAGCCTTTCTAAGCTTGAAAGTATTTCTAGGGTTATATTAGGGGTTCGAGCTGATAAAATGACAACAGCTGAGCTTAAAAGAGATATAATGGTGTTTGCTAGAAGAGACCCCCAAGAATTTTTAGACCTTATCAATGACCCTATGGTTGGTCTACAAGATGAGGTGGTAAGATTTTTTAGTGCCACTTTATTGCAAATGAGAAATAAAAATAGAGACGTGTATTTTAATTTAAAGAAAAACAAAACTAAAATGCTTACTGTTCCTCACGGAGAAGAGCCGTCTTATATTGTAGCTTCTTATTTTCAAACAGATGAAGGAGTAGAATCCTACAAGTTGTTAAAGAAAATGTTAGACAAATAAAGGAGTATATCCTCGAATAAATCAAATCGTCTTTTTTTTATGTATCTTTGTATAAACACGTGATACGATGATAAACGAAGTACGAAATGCAGTCATGGCTGTAATAAATAAAAACAACTACGGATATATTTCCCCTAGTGATTTTAATTTATTTGCAGAGCAAGCGCAACTTGATATATTCGAGGATTATTTCTATTTATATAACAATCAACTAAATGCTGAGGTAATGCGTAAATCCGGAACTGGATATGCAAATATTACCAAGGGTATTATTGAAGTTATAGATAGTTTTTCTGTCAACACATTTTTAACTCAAGCTAACGCCAACACCTACACATTACCTAGTGATTACTATTTAGTAGATAAAATATTTTATTACTCAAACGTACTAACGTCAGGGGTTTCAGACACTTCTGGAAGTTCATTTGATCTTACAGATATTGATCAGACTTTTGAAAGTACAGTTCAGGTTGGAAACCTAGTGGTTAACACGACAGACAAAACACAAGCTTTTGTTACAATAGTTGGAAGCAACAAACAAATTCGTTTAAGTGAAGATATTTTAAGCACTGCAGGAAAAAATTATGTTATTTACTCAAACACTCATATAAGAGAAGTAGAAAGAGTTACACAAAATAAAATATTTTATCTAACCAATTCTAATATTGCTGCTCCTACTACTATGTTCCCAGCATATGTATTAGATAGTGCAACTGGAACGGCACTAGGGAATACAGTTACCGTTTACCCTACGACTATCACTGGAGCAGCGGATATACATGCGCAATATGTCAGGTATCCATTAGCCCCTAAGTGGACATTTACAACTTTATCTGGAGGCGAACCGGTGTTTTATGCGTCTGCGGCAGACTACCAGGATTTTGAATTACCGACTTCTGACATGAATGGCCTAGTAAATAAAATATTACAATACGCAGGGGTATCAATAAGAGAGGGAGATGTAGCTAAGTTCGGGCAATCATTAGAATCAGAAGATAGATTAACAGAAACCACACAATAAGATTATGGCATACTTAACAGGTTATCAATATTATGAAAATTCAGGAACCGCTCCTACAAATCAAAACTGGGGTAGCTATCAATATGTTTCATTGGAAGATGTTGTAAATAACTTTATTCTTATATACAATGACAATCTCCAGCTTATTAATAATGTTACTAGATATCAGGTTTTGTTTTACGCAAAGCGAGCTATCCAGGAATTAAACTATGATGCATTCAAAGAAGTTAAAGTTTTAGAGCTAGATGTTAGTGATCAATTGCGTTTTGTTTTACCACCAGATTTTGTAAACTACGTAAGAATATCTATGTTTAAAGATGGAATGCTTTACCCATTAAGTGAAAATATACAGATTAATTCAGCTACAAGTTATCTGCAGGATAATAATTGTGATATATTATTTGATGTAAATGGAAATATCTTGCAGGCTGAATTTTCTACAGTAGATAGAGAGAGAATAGCTGGTACAAAAAGATCAATCTACCTAGGTCATGGGCCTTATAATGGAAGAGAAGGATTCTGCGTTGATGGATGCTGGTATTTCAACTACAGAATTGGAGCAAGGTTTGGATTAAATACTGAGACGGCAAACATAAATCCAACGTATAGAATAGATAAAAAAGCGGGTGTAATTAACTTTAGTTCAGGTATGGCTAATCAACTATGTGTGTTAGAATATGTTTCTGATGGAATGGAAAACGGAGACGATAGTTCCGTGAGCGTTAACAAATTATTTGAAGACTATATATATGCATATATTAAATACGCTATATTAAATTCAAAGCTAGGAGTACAAGAGTATATAGTTAATAGAGTGAGAAAAGACAAATCAGCTCTTCTAAGAAATGCAAAAATTCGCCTAAGCGACATACATCCAGGTAGGCTTTTAATGAATCTTAGAGGTCAATCAAAGTGGATTAAATGACAGTAATACAAACTAATTTTATTAAAGGCCGAATGAATAAATCGGTCGATGAAAGATTACTTCCACCGGGAGAATACGTGGATGCTCAGAACGTAAGGCTTGGGTCTACTGAAGACACAGAAATAGGTTCTGTAGAAAACTCTAAAGGAAATTCTTTATTAGCCACTCTTACATATAATGGAGTAAACTTAGATCCTCTGATTACGGATACAAAATGCATTGGAACCTTAGAGGATGGAGTAAACAACACGATTTACTGGTTTGTTCACTCGGTAGACAAAACACTAAGTATATTACCAGCAGGGAAAGCTGACATGATTGTTTCATACAATGTAATAAATCG
>VMHT01199225.1_pt1 | contig 16372 bp, 10 predicted proteins | sample 4693611 | NCBI WGS metagenome assembly VMHT01 (sample SAMN12280063, study PRJNA550983) | marine metagenome | isolation source: seawater sampled from same location over 5 years 0.02-0.2 micron viral filtrate | place: USA: collected off the coast of southern California halfway between the port... ... | reverse complement strand
GTGACCCAATCAGCGGAAAGAACAGTCCATGCTGTGGTTGATTCGCCACGAGGAACCGCGTCAGGGAAGAGCGGTTCGTAGGACTTGCCAACAAGCGATGAGCCTGGAATCTCTTCAATGATGTCGACGTGGTGACGAAGGACTTCCCCCATCAAATCCTTTGCAAGAATCAACTCTTCTCCAACAGAAGCTCCACCTCGGCCTTGCCATCCTTCTGGTTCTTCTCGCACACGACATCGTGCGTACGTGACTTCAGGACCTACAGCGAGGCCAACGTTTCCGGGGAGTGTCCACGGCGTTGTAGTCCACGCAAGGATGGATGCTGAATCATCAACGAGTTTGAATTTGACATAGACGGAGGGTTCCTCGACCTCCTTGTATCCAAGTGCAACTTCGTGACTTGAATAGGAGGTTCCTGTTTGTGGGCAATATGGCAACACTTTGTGTCCGCGATAGAGAAGATTCTTGTCAAACATTTGCTTCAAAGCCCACCAGCAGGATTCAACATAATCGTTTTCCAGTGTAACATACGGATTGTCAAGATCAACCCAATATGCCATGCGTTCGGTCATCTCACGCCACGCACTTTCGTAGGTCCAGACGCTTTCACGACAAGCATCATTGAAGGCCTGCATTCCAAAGTTTTCAATCGCTTCATTACTCATTAAATCAAGTCTCTTTTGGACTTCGATTTCAACTGGCAATCCGTGGGTATCCCAACCACCCTTCCGTTCAACAAGGAAGCCTTCCATTGACTTCCATCGGCAAACAAGATCTTTGTATGCACGGGCAACAACGTGATGAATTCCAGGTTTTCCGTTTGCAGTCGGTGGTCCTTCAAGGAAAATGAACGGGGCGCCTCCCCGGTTTGAGTCGATGGATTTCTGGAATGTTTCCTCATTCTTCCACGTTTCCAGAAGTGCTGTTTCAAGGGCAACAGCATCGAGGTCACCTGCAGGACTTGGTCGAACCATGGTCCGCCAAATGCGCCGTTGTTTTCAATCTCTCCCTTGATTCAAGGAGTCGATTGGACTGACACATTCAAGTCCTTGGAAAAGCAGGCAACCCTATGGCCGGCTCTCTCAAGGGGCGTAGTATTGCGTTGCTCGTGCTATTTTTGTTCGTCATGGGACCATACACCACCTTCGTTCCACCTGCTCCTTCCACCGTGCTCGATGGAGAGCAGGCCGTTGATTCTGTGTCCGAAGGAACGCCGGTAACTGTCGATGTTCGGCCAGGTCAAGTGAGCCTATCTCCGTTTGAACTCGATGTTCCATCAAGTTCAGGTGCAATCACTTCTCTCGACATGACCGTACAATCTGCAACAATGGAGAATTCACAAACGTTGCTATGGGAAGGAGATGCATCATGGAACCATATCGATGCGACCAGAGACAACACGTTCACACAATCAGGTATACTTTCTGGAGCAGGTTCGGCACCAGGCTACGATTTCAACAACGGGGCTCAGGGATGGACCTTCTCCAATTCATACAGTGGTCGAGTCACCACCCCCGCTTGTGGGTACAACGGAAGCTCAGGAGGGTCCATTCGCACCTATGCAGGTTCGACTCATGCGACTTCGCCTGCGATGGACCTTTCAGGTCGTTCAAATATCCCCTTCCATGCTTGGATTCATGAAGGCCGATCGGGGTGTGGTGAAACTCCTGATACAAATGAAAATCTTCAGGTCAAGTACAAGACTGCCAGTGGTTCATGGACAACCTTCCACACCTTCCAAGGCGGTGGTGCACAAACCAGCAATTTCCACTATTCAGCAGTCCTGCCTGCAGCTGCACTCCATTCCACATCTCAATTTCGATTCCAGCAAACATCTGGAAGCGGTACATGTTGCGACTTTTGGTTTGTCGATGACGTCAAGGTCGTAATTCCACCGACTTCGATATGGACAAGCCCAACTTTTGGGTACAATAGTTCCAACAGTTTCTCACTTGCTGAAGGGCCGTATGCCCCAATGCACATCAATGCAAATCTACCGGTAGGCTCATCACTTCAATGGACGCTCATCGATGCTCAGACGGGAGACAACATTTCAGGATTTGAATCCATAGAAGATATGCGAATTCACCTCGATGCAGTTGATTGGGAGCAATATGGGTCGTTGCGCGTTCAACTCCAGTTCGAAGGACTTGGAGCCGGTTCAATGCCATCGGTTGAGTCGATATCAGCAGGGGGATTGATCAAGGATACATTCTCTTCAAATCCAGTCGAGCGTGGTTGGTCACTCAACAATAGCACTTACCTAGCGGGGGCAATATCATCAATTGCCAACGGAACGGTTCATTCGCCGTGGTATACCAGTAATTCACCTCTTGCCGGTTACCAGATTGCAGCCGTTTCACAGGAATTTGATGCCTTTGTACGCCACAATCTCAACGATGCTTGGACTTCGATTTTACTTCCGTATTCCGGGTCTCTCTCTGCCAATGAACACGCATTCCAATTGATGTTCATGCACAACTCCTCTCAACCTGCGCTTCTTGACCAAGTACAGGTGACAATGTCGAGTGGTCAGCGGGTGCATGCGCCTTTCCTAGACCTCAATGGCGATGGATTGTTGGAGTGGGGTAATCCGGATGTACGAATCGGTTCATGGGGTTTCCAAGACCATTTTTCAAACGGTGAAAATACGGAAGTTGATTCGTTTGGATTTGGTGGTCTTGCTGAAGCAGGTGCGTGGATTCCAGCGTCGAATCTGAAACACTTCGCAGTATCAGTTTCCTCCGAGAACGGGAACATGACAGGTATGTCCCTGCGTGTTGCAGGTTCAACAATCGTCTCGCGAACGCTTGACAATGCGACCGTTTACCGTCTTGATCTCAACGCAACAGAACACACGCTCTTGCAAGCAACCTTGAACAGCCAAAGCGCATTGTTGAACAACTTGGGACAAGGATTTGCCCTTGTGAACATCGAAGTGTACGGAAACGGAGTGGTGACATTCTCGAACCTAGCAGCACCATATGGCACTCAAATGGATATTACCGCCAACGAGCAATCACCGCTTGTTATGGCTGCGAATTCGGCCTATCGAACACCGGGTTCATCTCCTTCGATTACATTCCCGTTCACAGGTCTTTCCAATGGGAAATTGGTGGTTGAGGTCACGGATATGGAATTCAGTGATGATGTTGCGGCAGGCATGGTATCGATGGAAAATGCATCAAGCCCACTGACACCTTCGCAGCGATGGCTGTCGTTCACAACACGATTTAATGTGGATACTTCACGCTCGATTTCCCTTATTCGATTGGATGTCCAAGGACAAAACAATCACGCTACTTGGCTTTTGCCAACCGGAGGCGGCACATCCCTGGGACAAGGGGATAGTTCACTCGTTGAGTTGCATCCAACTGAAGCATTCAGTACCGTCCCAGTCTCAGCAACAATGAGCGAAATCACAGTCAAGTTCCGAGTTGAACAGGGCTGGGATGATGAGGATTGGCTCACTGCGTCCATGCGCCTTGTTCTTGATAATGACGTAATTTCCAGGCCGGGCCAATACATGTGGAGCGGGATCGGTGGTGGCCAAGCGTTTGAGAATGATTTGGTCATCAAATCTGTTGAGATCAGCGATGACAACGGAATTATTGATTCTTCAACAGAGTATCTTGCTGCAGGAATTGGATTGAATTTCTCCATTGATGTTGGCTATGAGGGGGTTGAAGGGATTGATGCGTTTGCTGATGGTGATGCCGAGGTTCAACTTTGGCAAGGCAGTACAATGATTGCGAACACCACGAGCCTCGATGGTGATACATGGAACGTTTCTGACGTCGCACCATTCTCATTTGGAGATTTGACATGGACCGTTCGTGTTGTTCCTCTAAACGGGGGTGACATCGTCAATGAATCTGAGTATATGCGTACTTTCAAGATCGATCCAACCGCTCCTGCGGTCATTGGCGCATCCGTGGCATGGTACGATCATCGCCTTGCATCCACGAGTCAAACCGTACAATTCGAAATCCTCGATCCAGTGCTTCTTCCATCGGACGTCCATCTCATGCTTTGGAGAGAATGGGCTGACGATGATGACCTCAACGGATGGCCAAGTCCTGATGAATACAATCAACGGTCTCTCATTATCCCGACAGATTTGACCCTCTCAACTGGACTCTATACTCTCTTATTCGATGATTCCATGGGGTCACAGGGTCAGAAAGTAGCCGGTTATTTGGTTGGAATGGATGCATCTGGACAGATTCTCGAAGATGCTGGAACAGGCGAAGAACGGGAGCACTTGTTCATGTATCAAATCGGTCCAGACGGACCACCTACGCTTTCCCCGACTGCAATGTCATGGACGGGTGGAGCTAAGCCTTGGTTGCATCCAAGTCAGCCCTACACACTGCGCATAGATGTGAGCGAACAAAATGGAGCATCGGATCTTACAACTGTTGAAGTTCAACTCGCTTCCAACATCTTGACATCTCCTCTCTCGTTCACATGGGATTTCCGAACGGATTCATGCACCTCGGGGAGCATTCACCTCGTCATACATGATTGCAGTATGCTCTCTCTGGATGGTTTCACTGCAGGTCCATACGAGAAGGACACTCGATTGGTTGTCGATTTAGAACTGGCTTGGACAACCCCTGACTTGGGAGATACGTTCCGCGAGCCGAGTGTGAAGATTATCGATCGGGCTGGACAAGAAGTCATCCAAACCTTCCCTGCATTACGATGGCGATTCTCCCCTGCTTTGACAATTCCACAGGATTCTGTTTCATTGGTTCTGACTCAGGGTACTGTTCTTGATGACGGGGCCCGGCTACCACCAAATTCCCCGTTTGAGTTGACAGGCGGATTGGTGTTTGAAACCACTGAACTTGTTCCAGCATTCAACTGCACTGTCGAAGTGATGTTCGCAGGTCAGATCTATTCTGCTGAGACCTTCAATGGAATTTGGAACGTCGAACTCCAATCGCCTTCTACATCCGGAACGATTCCTTTAACCTGGTCCGTAGGCTGTCTGCCACCACAAGGCGTTGATGCAACAGAAGAAGGATCCTCTGTGAAATGGATGGTTGTTGACGGGCTTGGCCCCGAACCTCGAGAAGTACAAAGCCCAAGACCGGGTTCAATCCTTTCAGCAGATGAGCACGAAGTGACGATTGTTCTGGCTGAAGAAGGAGGAATCGACTTCGAGTCACTCCGACTCGCTTGGTGGGTTGAAGATTACGACACTGGAGAATTCATTCGAGGAGGCGACAGTCCGTTCCTCCTGCAAGGAACCGATATTTCTGGTCTGAATTTGGTTGGTATAGGGACAATGGACTTGAGTGTCATCACCGATGAGATGCTTATCGATCGATTCATCGTCAACGTTCTCGTTGAAGGCCGAGATCTCGCAGGAAATCCTGTATTGGGAGGCGAAGGCCAGTCCGCAGGAAACGCAGTGACTACGTGGGCGATGGAATGGAGACAACCCAAGTTCGAATTTGAGACGCCTGCAATGGAATATTCTCGATTGAATCTACTGGCCGGCGACTCAACTGCTGTTCAAATCTTTGTCAAGAATGTTGGAACGCTTGAGGGTACCACCTCTGCGACCATCAGCGTTGTTCGTGCTGATGGGACTTCAGAAGTTCTTCGTCAAACCGAAATCGAGGTCGCGGAAGGTGGTCTTGGGACAATCCTTGTTGATTGGGCTCCAGAACAAACTGGTACACAATGGATCGAAGTACAACTCGAAAATGGTGAGGAAGGTATTGGCCCATCGGTAGATGTCCGACCCAAGACCAACCCATCGTTCAGTGAGGCTGTATTCGGGGAAGTCAACCCAGTTCTTGGTTCAATAGGTGCTCTCCTAGGTCTTTCGATTGTCCTAGCATTGTTGCTCATGGCTCGAAACGCAACGGTTCGTCGAGGTTCGAAATCAGAGTATGAATGGGACGAATATTCTGATTATCTTGATGAAGACGAAGACGACTATGTGGACGATGATGCGGATCTCAAACTCGACGAACCAATGACCGAACTTTCTACAGAAACATCAACATCTACAGTAGCGGCCTCGTCCTCCACTGTAGCTTCTACTGATGGCTGGACACAAGGGTCTGATGGCGTTTGGTGGTGGCAAAACCAAGAAGATGGCAGTTGGTGGTACAAGGATGCAAACGGAGAAATTCTCCAATACAAGTGATGCATCATTGCTATGAAACACGAGCACGTGGGATGGTCATGGGCGAGCAGGGAGCAAGCGTCATCGCTCTTCTCCAACTTAACCCAACGGTTGGAGACATCAAAGGAAACGCAAAACGCCTTGAACAATTCATCAATACGGCTTCCTCTCATGGTGCAGTTGCTTGCGTGAGTACAGAACTGGCCATTTGTGGGTATCCCCCTCGCGACTTGTTGATGCAATCGAGTTTCGTCGAAATGGCTCAGCAAGTAGCACTGTCGCTCAGCGTTGAAATTCCTTCGCTTATTGGAACGCCAACAATTCCCGATTATGAGCGTGGGAAACCCGGGAACGGGGTTGCACTCCTAGGAAATCAAGCTCCAGAGAAAATTGTTGCTCGAAAACAATTGTTGCCAACATACGATGTTTTCGATGAAGCACGGTACTTCGATTCAGACGATCGCCCCGGTATTGCAAGAACCTTGTCAGGCCCACTTGAATTAGGGGTCACTGTTTGTGAAGATGCATGGCAGGTCGCTGGGCAGACTCCATCGGAATATGAGGCGGATCCGATTGAGCAATTGGCGGAATGGGGCCGTCAGGGTGTAAACTTGGATGCTACTGTCAACCTTTCTGCATCTCCTTACCACTCGAACAAAATCCAGACACGACTGCATGTTGCTCGAACCGCAGCGAAGACGCTCAACCACCCGTTTTTGCTGTCAAATCAAGTTGGAGGAAACGACGATCTCCTCTTCGATGGGCGTTCAATGGCTGCTTGGCCTACAGGCGAGGTAGTGGTTGCACCGTCATGGAGGGAAGGTATCCTTCTCGTCGATATCGAGGATCCAAACGCAACAAAATGGGTTGGGATGGATGATGCTGAAGGAGATGTGCTCCTCTTCACACCAGATGACGACGGGGATGGAAGAAGTGACGTTTTGCAAGAACTGGCTGATGCTGTCGTTCTAGGATTACGCGATTATTGTCAAAAGTCAGGCATCGAACGAATTGTACTTGGTTTGAGTGGTGGCATTGATTCTGCTGTAGCGGCTTGTGTAGCGGCTGAGGCAGTCGGCGCTGAGAATGTCCTCGGTCTTTCCATGCCCTCCCGTTTCTCATCACAACATTCGATGGATGATGCCCGTTACACTGCTCAAGCTCTTGGAATGGATTATGCTTCAATTCCGATTGATGAACATCATTCAAGTCTGGAACAACAAATGTCTCAGATGCTTAATGCAGGCTCAAAAGTCGCACAGGAGAACATCCAGGCGCGTTTGCGTGGAATTCTTGTCATGGCCCATGCGAATGCTCAAGGCAGGATGGCAATTGCAACAGGTAACAAATCCGAATTGGCTCAAGGATACTGCACCTTGTACGGTGATATGGCTGGGGGCTATACGCCGCTGGGTGATGTGTACAAAATGGAAGTTTACGGTCTTGCAGAAGTATTCAATCAACGTGCACTCCAACGTGGACAAAATCCTCCAGTGAATGAATCAACCATGACCAAACCACCGTCTGCAGAGCTTGCTCCAGACCAACGTGATGATGACACACTCCCTCCATACGAAACGCTCGATAAAATTCTCAAACTCCACATCGAGGAGGGTCTCGGGTCGAAAGAAATTGCTGACCATGGCTACGATCATGCAATGGTTGTGTCGGTTCTACAGCGTCTCGAAGCCAATGAACACAAGCGATGGCAGATGTCTCCAGCACCTCGGGTCTCCTCGCGAGCATTCGGTCAAGGTTGGAGGCATCCATTGGCAAGTAAACACGATTGGCGTCGCTAGTCGATGAACATAAGAAGAAAAAGTCGGACGAATCAATATGCCGGAGCATTACCTCAACATCGCAGGGTACAAGTTCATTGTACTCGACGACAGGGATGCCTTGCGTCAACCGTTCAAAGAATGCTGCGACGCACTCGGATTGAAAGGTACAATCTTACTCAGTCATGAAGGAATCAACATCTTCGTTGCAGGTTCTGGAACTGCTATCGGTTCCTTTCTGGAATATCTTTCCACGGACAACCGTTTTGCAGACATTGAGTTTAAGCAATCGTATTCAGAACATCAGCCGTTCAATCGAATGAACGTTCGCCTCAAGAGTGAAATCATCTCAGTAGGTTTGCCTAACTTTGATCGTGTTGAGCCCGAAGATGGACGTATTTTGCCAAAAGAACTCTACCAACGTCTCCATGAGAGCGATGACATCATCATGCTCGACACTCGAAACACCTACGAAACTCGACTCGGAACCTTTCACAACGCAATTGAACTTGATATCGATACATTCAGAGCCTTCCCAGAAGCGATCGCAACACTTGACGAGTCTTACAAAGACAAAGAAATTGTCATGTTCTGTACAGGAGGAGTTCGATGCGAGAAAGCCAGCGTTATCATGAAGGATGCTGGCTTTACCAACATCAAGCAACTTGAAGGTGGTATCCTCGGTTATTTCGAACAAGTTGGTGGGGATCATTGGGACGGCGAGTGCTTCGTCTTTGACAAGCGGGTTGCTCTTCTTCCCGATTTGACAGAAACTGGAACAACCATTTGTTTTGCTTGTCGCGAGCCTCTAACTCCGAAGGAACAACTCCATCCAGCATACGTGCCTGGAGAGTCCTGTTCCTATTGCATCGATCGTCGTCAATCCCAAACCATCCACTGATCTCGGATAGATGGGCGAAGGAATTGATGCAGTTCATGACCATGAACACCATCATCTGCAATGAACAACAAATGATTCGATGTTGCAGTCAGGCTACCATAGGTCCCTGCATTGGAATTGTTTCCAGATCCACTCCACACGTCAAGTGCCAACTGTGCGGAAAAGCCTTCAATCGACCAAAGCGAATGGCCACTGTTTGTTCCAGTAGAGTCAATCCCTTGAGCAAGCACATACACTTTCGAATCAATCGACGCTAATGCCCTGGGTTGGCTTGAGCTAATTCCGGGCATCAAATCGACGGTCAACGTTGTACCAGACGGTGTTCCATCTGTGTGGCAAATTTCCATTCCCGTCGTAGCAAGGACACAATCGAACCAGATCAAGTGTCCATCGCTAACCACATCCAAACTGTGTCCAGGGGCAAGAATGCTCGTACTCAATTCCTGCAAACCTCCAGTCGAAAGCGAGTATCCGAACAGTGTAGCATCCGCACCTCTGTACACAACATCAAACACCAACACATCACCAAGACGTTGAATTCCAAAGGCAGGCGCCATCACAGATACGGGCGTGGTTGTTCCTTCCCTCTTTATCGATGTAATCCATTGATATCCACCATCGACATCGAGTTGAGCCAATTGTCGTCCGGTTCCATCGCTTGCAACTACAACAAACCCGCCATCGATTGAAATTCCTGTTGACGGCGATGAATCTCCGAACGGTTGCAAATCATAGGTCTGAAGTTGCCCTTCCACAGTTAACAGCATCATCTCGAGTCCAATTTGCGATTCTTTTGCAACAAACCAGAGCCCAGATTCATCACCCACAAGAACGCCTTGGCCCAATGAAGTAAGTGCAGATGATTGATTCAACAATTCCGAAGAAGCAGATCCTGAGAACCAAGGCGCCTGCCAAATCGAAGTCGTTACGCTACCGTTGCTCCACCACATTCGGTGACCTTGCTGACCGTTCGTTGTAAAAACAACACCTTGTTGCCATGCAGTGATTTCTGCATTCCAATCAATTGCATCTCCTGTTTCCATATCACCAAGCATAGCAGTCCCGACAGAGGTCCCATCACTAACCCATAATTCACGACCATGAATTCCATCGTCAGCATCAAAGAAGAAACGAGGTCCACGCTCGGTGTCTACGGAATAGATTCCTAGTTCCTTACCCGGAATAGAATCGCCCGATTGATGGAGGTCCATGAGAAGTGAGGGTGTGTTTTCATCATTCAAAACCCACAACTCACATCCATTTGTTCCGTCGGTTGCAGATAGCAAGTATGTGTTTGAGTTACCATTCCATTCAGCCTCATCACAAACAGATGACATTCCATCTCCCAATCCACTGAATATATCTCCAGTCAATCCCTCAAACAATTGCTCAGAACAAATTCGCAAGGATTCTCGCACCTCATCATCATGCAGAAGACCATCGTTCGGAGTTCCTCGATCTGTTCCATCGTCCACGCCGAATTGCATGATTATGCCCTGAGGGCAAATTGATGTTGGGGCTGTCTTTTGTTCGATAAGGGCCGAATAGCCTTGACTTCCATCCATGCCTTGTTGTCCTTCGGGGCCTTCTCCTCCAAGTTGTCCATCACAAACGTGTGCGTTGGTTTCAACCTCATCCTCATCCAAATACAGGTTGTGATTGCTATCAACCCCCGACTGGATTTGGATGCCTCCGAATTGGCAAGGTATTCCAGGGGACAACGCGGTCAGATTCACGAGACTTGAATTGCCGTTTGTTCCATCGTCACCGTTTGAACCAGATTGGCCTTGTGGGCCCGAAAGCCCCTGTTGTCCATGACAAACCTTGGTGCTAGAAGTGATTTCATTTGCTGAAAGTTTTCCATTCCCGTCAAAATCCGTGCCAAGGAAGATATCTGCTCCCCCTTCAGGGCAATAGACATCTGCTTCTCTTCCTTCAGTCTCCACTAATATTGTCGAATCCTCTTCGGTAATCGTTTCACGTTGCTCGATCGATTTGTTCATGGCAACTGCCCAAATGGAGAGAAGTAATGCGCTTAGGACGACGGTCGTTTTCAACATCTTGATGATATTTTCACGTGATAGAAAACGCGTACGTTGTTCATCACGGCGGGCTCCAGGGTTATTGTTCTCAGTTGAGGACATAAACGGCGGAGCGACGTCAACCGTATCAAAACCATCGGTTGACAACACGAGTCTTGATGAAGCGTCGATGTTTGCGTTTGTTCATGGAACTTCCACAGCGTTTGGCAGAACAGTTGGACGGCAAGGAAGGTCCAACCCGGCAAAAGGCGGCTCGATTGGTTGTTGACCTTGCCCGAGTTGCCAAAGCAGAATCCTTTGTTGATGTCGATCATGCCCACGTATCTGGCGTTTCTGTTATCACAGGTGGGCATGGACTGCGTACTTTTCTCAAAGACTTGAGCGGTGATGATCAAGGGACTGTTGTAATTCCTACAACGTTGAATTCAGCGGGCTGTGACCGTGAAAAGATGGAAGAAATGGGTATTGCCTGGCCGAATTTCTTAGAACAACAATTTGAGATTGTACAAGCATATGACCGTCTTGGGATTGAATCAACACTGTCCTGTACACCTTATGACCGAGGAATTGAAATTGAAGGAGAGACGGCCTCCTGGGCAGAATCCAATGCAGTTTGTTTTTCCAATACGTGGACTTCACTCATCACAAATCGTGAATCTGGGCTCAGTGCACTCGCAACTGCATTAACCGGATATGCTCCAGCTTGGGGATTGCATTTGGAAGAAAACCGTCGGCCAAACATCCGCGTCGTTGTTGAATGCCGGCTTGAGACGTTATCTGATTATTCCATTCTCGGAGATTGGATTGGAAAGAATGCTAAGCCTGAGTGGAATCTTCCATTCGGTCCTATGCCATACATCTCCGGTCTTGATGATTTCATCTCATTTGCTCGAAAGAAGGCTTTGACAGCAGCTGCCGCAAATTATGGTTCACCAATGATGTGGGTTGAAGGTCACACAACTGCTCCCGATGCCATTGAAGCCATCGAATGGGAAGGGGCTCTAACCTTTACGCAACACGACCTTGAACAACGGTACGGAGAACTCAGTCCCAAAGGGCAAGTCGATTTGATTGTCATCGGTTGCCCCCAGGCAAGTTTGGAAGAAATGCGAACAACTTCCGCAGCTCTTCGTACCCACATGGAGTTTGGAGATTCAGTTCCCGATCAACGACTATGGGTCTTTACGAGCAAGGAGAATTACACACTGGCCGAGGCCGATGGAACCGTTTCAATGCTCGAGGAGGCAGGAGCGCTTGTACTCGTAGATACATGTCCGGAAGTGACGCCCTACAATCGAAACAAGTACAATCACTTACTAACGAATTCAATGAAGGCTGAGCATTATCTCACCAGTGGATTGAATCGGATACCTACTAGCGTTGCAACCATCGAGGAGTGTGTGCGTCATGCTGTTGACCCAATGCGGTCTACTGGGCCAACGCCGACGCTCTCCCAAGCATCCCATGGTGGTCAAACCAGTGCGAAAACGCCTCAAGGTGGCCTGCCAACAATCAACGGTTTAGGTTTGAATTCACAGGATGATTTCTGCATTGAAGGACGAGCGATGGTTACCGATGTCCCCATCACCTACCTTGGATATGTCAATCGAGATACGGGTGTAATCGAAGAAACAGGACATCCTCTCGATGGTCGGGCGATTGAAAACACGATTCTGATCTATCCAAAAGGCTCAGGCTCAACAGTCGCCCCTTACGTTTTGATGGGTTTGTTGTATCAAGACAAAGGCCCTCTCGCTGTGATAAATCGAGATGTTTGCCCACTGACATTACCCGCGTGTTCATTGTTGAATGTCCCCTACGGCCATGGTTTTGAACACGATCCGTGTATGGTCGTCAACGATGGTGATCTGATTCGGTTCAAGCGAGAAAACGGCTTAGTCTCCATCGAAATCCTTGAACGAGTGTGAAACAATGAGGGCACTTGTCACGGGTGGCGCTGGATTTCTAGGATCAAGCCTAGTTGAGTTGCTCGTGCACGAAGGTCACGATGTTGTCGTCCTGGACAATTGTTGGCGAGGTCAAAAAGAACACCTCCGGTCGGTGATGAATCGTATTGAATTTATTGAAGCCGATGCTTGCCTCAGTTCCTCTTACCAAAAGATTGAGACTCCAAATGGCATCGATATCGTCTTCCATTTAGCAGCGATTAACGGAACAAAATGGTTTCATGAAGAAGCGAGAATGGTCATGGACGTGAATCTTAATTCAACTCTGCGGTCTCTCGAGTTTGCTGAATTGCACAACATTCGATACGTGTTTACATCCTCACCTGAGGCCTTTGGTGAATCCGAGAATATGCCACTTGGTGGAGATGAACCATCGGTGTTTACTGGCCCGAATCAGCATCAGCGACACGCATATGGTGCGAGCAAGTATTTGGGGGAAGTAGCAGTTCATCACGCAGTTCGTCAAGGCCTAGACGCTCGAATTGTGCGTCCATTCAACGGATATGGACCCCGTCTGTTGGGAGATGCCTATGGCCAAGTCGTTACGATGATGATGCAATCCGCACTGAAAGAGAATACAATCTATGTGCATGGTGATGGATCACAAACACGTTCTCTAACCTATGTGGATGATCTTGTTTCTGGAATCTACAATGCAGGGATGACTGATGGATTGGCTGGCAAATGCATGAATTTAGGGTCCGAGCACGAGATATCCATGCTTGACTTGGCTCAGATCATTGCACGCATGGTGGGTCAAGAAACAGGCGAAACAGTTGAACTTTCTTTTGAAGAAGGTCATCCAGGTGATTCAAAACGTCGATTACCGAATCTATCGAGTACGGAGGAGTGTTTGAATTGGAGTGCAGAAGTTTCGCTTGAATCAGGGCTTGTTCATACACTTCGTTCAATGTTGTAATGCCATTCTGTCGGTGAGCCCATGAGGCGATTGAGTCCATGTTGACACAGTATGTTGGCAGGAGTGGTATCATCCATTTTCTGTGGTACTACTAGCCTAGACAAGCGCAGGACAACCAATTTTGCCTTCGCATCCGGTAAATCGACTTCTTTGACCATCTCTCCGACTAATGCAAAGGCTGCATCTTCCATGATGAGGGGATTGCTTTCCAATCCTTTCAATGAAAAAGCGTCCCATTCGCTACGATTATGTTCGAGAGGTTGCGATGTTTGCTCGACCAAGGTTGCATCAGATTGAGTTACTGGGAGGAAATTGAGAACGGCTACATTTGTTTCTCGTAGATTCAGGAGCGTGTCTCTCCAACGGTCGTTTCGATCTGCTGAAAGGGAAACAACGGCCATTGGAGGGGAATTCGATACGATCGATAACGACGTGTATGGTGCAACGTTGAGTGTTCCTTGTCCCGATTTGGTTCCAATGAGAGCCAATGGGCGTGGGCTTGCAAGGTTTGTTAGCCAACGAGAACGACTCTCATGGCTTAGTGAATCCAACTCGATGGTGCTAATGTCGCTCTGTTGAAGTCGAGGTTGTTGAGAGGGGAACCATCTGTCAAGTTCTCCTGCTTCGACTTCCATAAGAGCGTGTGCTGTATAATCACGATAAGCTTCCCACTTGGAGATATCATCCGTTTCTCCGCGTTTGTTTTTCCGTTCGATGGAAGCATCAGCATAGGTGATGCAATTTTTGAGGAATGAGATAACATGTGCTTTGCCTTCCACTTACTCACCTCTTGCATCGTATTCTTCTCTCGTCATGAGGAACGTCGCTGGGTTTCCGGCCCAAACTTCTCCGGTTGGAATCGGTTTCGTTAGGACAGAACCTCCTCCTAGAACTGACCGTTCGCCAAGATGTGCTCCGGGTAATACAGTACAACCGCCTCCAATGATTGCGTGATTGAAAATCTCAACGGGCGACCATTTTGAAGAATGTCCGGAGGGAGGGTACTTGTCGTTCAGGATGGTAGAGTTTGGCCCAATGAAGACATGACTTCCAACGGTGGTGCGGTCAGCGATGTAGGTGGACCCTTGGATTCTTGCATGATTCCCAATCGTTACATTTCGTCCAATGTGGCACATGGATCCTATCGATACATGTTCTCCAACTGTTAGGTTTTTTCCGATGTAGCATGGTTGGTAAGCACAGGAAGATGGGGACAATGAGATTCGATCACCTCCAATGTCCAGTTCCATGTTCTCACCTCAGGATTCTATCCCTAATTCTCGGAGTAACATTCCAACGTGGCCCTTGGCTCGAACGTTGTATCTACACCAAGAAACCGTACCATCGCTGTCCAGGACGAATGTAGAGCGTACACATCCGAGATATTCTCTCCCATAGTTCATCTTGATTCTCCATGTTCCGAACAGTTCGTGCAGGCTCCCATCGGTGTCCATAAGCAACGGGAAATTGAGATCTTGCTTTGAAATGAACTTTTGATGACTCGATTCGAAATCCTTGGACACACCGAGAACAACATAGCCATGTTGTGTGAGTTGAGCGATGTTGTCTCTAAAGTCGCAGGCTTGCTTGGTGCATCCAGGGGTAGAATCTCTGGGATAGAAGTAAAGGATGACGTTCTTACCTTCCTTCATGTAATCCTCGAGATTATGACGTTGACCACTCGAATCGATGCAATCGAAAAGCGGACTTTTTTCTCCGATACTAAGGTTAACAGGGTTGGTCATGAAACCCGCTAACACTAACCCATCATGAATGCTTGGTTTCGGCCGTATGGACTCCTTTTCCCATATGATGCATATTGAATAAAAACCGATGCAAGGCGAATAAAACCGAGAAAATAGGCCAATTGTTTGATAAACTGCCACGGAGGAAGGGTAACTATGGCGGCTCCTAGCATGACGCGACGTAGCCGCAAATACTTCAAGAAGATTCAGCGTGCGAAATCACGGTATGACTTGCAGAGTATTGCTTCCACGATTCAAAGCGATCTCGACCGCCGGAATTTGTCCTATGATGAGGCACTCAATCTTGGAAATTTCATTCAAAACAGGGCGGACCAGCTTCCTGGCAATTCGATTGTTTATGCGGTTTCCGATCGAGATGCATACCGCAGAACTCTCGAGTTGTACTTGAGGGACGCCCTCCTTACTCGGACAGAACAACTCCTCCTATGGGAGGAACGACGCAGACTCGGCATTTCAGACGAGGAGCACGATCGACTTCTCAATCAGTTGTTGGAAATCTGGAAAGGACAGGGCAAATCCGTCACTATCCAGCGATTTGAGAAAGCAGGAGGCGGAGCCGATGCATAGGCAGAAAATCATGCCACTTCTCCTCGTGACACTTCTCGTAGGTCACCTTGCCCTTCCATTCGCTGACGCAACTACAAACGGACGTGCAGGGCCCGATTTCCGAGTCACGAACCTGGAATTTGATGGTGCTGGGTCAGTATATACCTCCACAGGACTTATTCTGGCGCCAGATACTCACACGGTACGTGTCGACGTCGAGAACGCCGGGACCTCAACGGGTAACGCCTTCCTCTCTCTTGTCCACAAGGGCTCTCCGAACGCTGCAGAGCAGATCGTCGACACAG
>VMHT01188104.1_pt1 | contig 16374 bp, 29 predicted proteins | sample 4693611 | NCBI WGS metagenome assembly VMHT01 (sample SAMN12280063, study PRJNA550983) | marine metagenome | isolation source: seawater sampled from same location over 5 years 0.02-0.2 micron viral filtrate | place: USA: collected off the coast of southern California halfway between the port... ... | reverse complement strand
CCTCCAGAAGGAACCACGTTAACGCCAGACGCCCTAGGATCATTTCCTAGAGCGTTTTGGATGTTTTATTGGGATTTTTATTTTTATTATATGACACGACTTAAAGCGCGGCGTGTGTTGTTTTATGCTTCATTTTTAATTTCCACAAATAATTTAATGGGTTTCCATTCTTCTAATGCTCGCCCTTTATTACCAATATCAGCTTGTTTAATATACTGTCTAACTAATATGCAATTGTCTTCATTTGCTTCCGCGCCAGTCATTATCTTTTTCTCGCCAGTTGGTTCATCTGAAAAATGCTTTTCAAAAATATGATTAGAATTTAAATATTGCTTCCATTTTTTTTGTTTCTTAATGCCTTTTAATCTACCTATGTAATCCTTTTCAGAATTTGACCATGCTTTTGCTAATGGGTTTATTTGTCTCATAGCTTTGATTTCACACTGTTAATTGCTTGTGTAAGGTTATCTTTCCAAATATAAGGAAAATAATCTGTTTGAATGTCAGGATAATCATGTTTCATTCTAATTGAAATGCTTTGAATTTCTCCATCGTGTTGGCTAAATTCAATTACCCAGTTACTTTCTTTGATTTCTGCTTGGTATCTCCATTCGCTTTTTTTTACTTTAAACCCCGTTCTTTGAAGTTTTTTAAGTGCATTTTGTAGTTTCATCTCTATTTGCTTTTACTTGCTTTTACTTGCTTTTAAGTGCATCTAATTCGTTGACATAATGTTTACGTATGACGCGCGCGTATCCATGTAAAATATGCCAATCTGTTTCATATATGACTTTTCTATCGTCTACAATTTGAGCTTTAAACTCAACATCTCCACGTGGTCTGCCGCCTTTAATGATAACACCTAAGTCGTTAATGCGGGGATGATTTTTTAGCGTATCTGGTAATTTGTATAGTTTCATTGCTTTTTAAAAATAAATCTTGATTGTTATCATGTAAAGCAATCAAGACAAATTTAATTTGATTTGCTTTGCTATCCATTTGGAGCGGCTTAAATCACCCCGGATTGCGTCCAGCTTATCCCATACCGTTGGCGGGAGATTGATGCTGCTGGTTTTAACAGTGCGGCCTTTGCCGCTGCCTTTGGGCCTTCCGGCCCCTACTCGTTTTCCTCCATGTTTATTCATTTGTTATTTTTTCTACTTTTATGGTTTTTCGCTCTACCCAAGTTTTTCTACTAGCGACAAGAAACGATTCAACCTCTATGAGGGTCTGATTGTATCTATTTCCTTCCACGGCGTAGGTATCAATGAAAGTGTGATACAATTTTTTTTCCTCAATAATGCAATACATCTTTTCCTTGTAATCTTTTAGAGAAGAAGCGTAAAATTCAGTAATTACATCATCTTCAATAAAGAGTTTGATGCGGGTAGGAAAATTGTTAAATTTTTTCATTTTAGTAAATCCTTTCTGATAGCTTGATTACTGGCACTAACCCTTTAAGTGACTTTTGGTTTTGCCTGTCTTGCTCAAGTGCGCTTTGTGCTTCTTCAACCCACCTTGAAACAGGCAAGTGAGTCATAGCTGACACCATGACTAAGTCAGCGTTTAATGCACCGTGTGCATTTGTAAAATAAAAGCAACCGCTTCCGTTGCCGCCTTGTATCTCAAGCCCAAGGTGGGCGATGGCTTTGTTGATTTTTGCTTTCATATCAAAAGGTTAGTCTTGCCAGTCTCGCTCTCGATCCTCCTCGCCTTGCACCATGTAAGTGCCATACTGCTCCAAGCCTTCGGCATAGGCCACTCTCCAAAGCCTATGAGGGATTTCTCCGTTTGAGAAAATTTCTGGGATTATCCACCCACGGTAAGAGCTTGGGCAAGTCATGCTCTCCTGTCCTCGGAGTCCTGCCTGATAAGCGAATTCATACAACTGGTCTGGTGTTATTTTTTCCATATCGTTTTTTATTTAGATTGATTTTTTGAACTCTTTAACTTTTTCAAGAAGTTCAAGGACTGAAACATCTTCAAGCTTTTGATATTTAATAACATCTTCAATATATTGAAGTTGGTTAACAACTCCTGTAAGCTCTTCTTGGACTAGGTTAATAGTTTTTTGTTTATCTGCTTTTTTCATATCTGTTATGACTATATGCCAAAATTTGATTCTTGTAAACAACAAAAATGCGTTAAAACGTGAAAAAATGCATCTTTTTTGCAATCTTCACAATAAATAGGGGACACCAGAAAATTAAGTTGTCCCTAATTAGAAATTAGAAAATGTGTAATAAAAAACGGGGCAGGGCTTTTACACCCCACCCCGTGATGATTACGTACATGCAAATCTTAAAACGGGATTTCGTCCCCGTCATCCATATCGGCAGCTACTTGCTCCCCGGTTGGTCTCTGACCAGCCCACTTGCCATTTCCTAGAATGGCACCTTTGATGCCCTGCTTGCGCTCTTCTTGGCTTACATCTTGGACAATCATGCCATCATTGCCGTATTCATCAGGCTCGTCCTTAAGCAATACAGCGGCATTAAGGTAGACTCCTTTTTTGCCTTTATAGAGCTTGGCTTTATCGATATTGCTGACGTTAAGCGACAGCCTTAGTATTCCTCCCTTGTTCATTCTGTTGTTTTATTTTGGGTTGTTTTTTTGGTTTCTATCACTCAGCACATTCGATGCGCCAAGCGATGAGATTTGTGTAATGCTTTCCATCTTTTCCACGGTTTCCTTTAATGTCGTAAAAGACTTTGACGAAGTCACCCGGCTGGTAGACGCTGGTAATGTCAGCCTTTTCATTGTGTAACTCAAAGACTAATTCCTGAGAATATGCACCGGGCGTTTCAATAACAAAGCGAGATTTACGGAAGCCATTTTCATATACTTCTTCCGGTTGGATTTCAATAATTTCACCCAGCTTGGTGTCTGGCTTACGTTTCATTTCTTTCTAATTATTAATTTTTTTAATTTTTGAGCAAGTGTTTTTTTCATAATTCACGAAAGAAAATTTTGTCTGCATCTCTAATAATTGGCAGCAGCAGCCCGGAACGTCCGGTGTGCCTGTCTTTTTTGATTGTGATGCCTGTGACGGAAAGATAATCGTCATTTTTTTCATCCATTTCTTGAACTAGTGAAAGCACATAATCAGCGTCTTCATTTATTGAAGTGGCATATTTTAAATGTCCTTCCTTGTTTTGTTGGGACAGCACAAAAATCAGCAAATCTAGCTCTTTAGCAATGCCTTGCAGAGCGTGTGAAATCTGAGTCAATTCTTGTTCCTTGCTGCTTGCGTCAGCAACTTGAATAAGTTGAAGGTAGTCGATTCCAATAACTTTTACACCATAGCGTTTGTGTGCTCGTCGTATCATTGTGATAATTTGACCGATTCGCGGCGACACTGGCTCTTCAAAATGTAGCGGCATGTCTTTAATGGCCCTGTAAGACTTTCTGAAAGCATTTAACTCCTCCTTGGATACTGTTACCCTATTTTGCTTTCGAGCGTATGAGAGCGGGTCTGAGAGCAATTCAGACGGTAGTCTGCCATATGTCCCTATGAACCGCTGCATGATTTGCTGGGCAGTCATCTCGCAAGAAATCATTAGGCATGGTGTCCCGGTGCTGGCGATGTCAGTCAGGAACTGTCCGGCAAGCAATGTTTTACCACTTCCGGGGAATCCAGCAATCACGCAGTAGCGTGGCGTCTTAAATCCCCGCAATGCTGCCGATAGCGTAGACAGTGAGACTTCAAAACCATTAGGCTTAACCTTACCATTGACCAAATCAGCAAATTCATCGGCCACCGCTTTAAGCAATGCCGCCCGGTCTCTGGTTGTTTCTGTATCGGTTGCTGACTCGGCTACTTCTGTCATGGGTTGCCCGGTCGCATCAATAAAACCTGTTTTGTCGTTCAAATCGGCTGCTCGCTCTGCAAGGTTCTTGGCTGCATCGATTGCCAGCCTTCTGCTGTAACAATCACGCATTGCTTCAATGCTTTGACCAAAGTGGCTAATGGTTGGAGCATAAATAAGAATTTTAGCAATTTCCGCTACGCCATCAGTGCCATCAATCATGCCGCGCTGCTTCAGTGCTTCGACGGTCAAAGATAAATCGCCTTGAACGTCAGCCGGTAGCTTATTACTAATTGCAAATTCGTAAAGTCGCCGGTAGTGCTGCGAGTAGAACCACTCTGGTTGAATCGGTTTATCATCCCATCCGGGTAGTTTTTGCAAAACTACACTTAAAACATATTTTTCAGCTTCTAAGGCTGTTGGTTTTTCAATTTCAATCATAACATTTCTTTCGTAAGAATTCTTATTGGTTTCTTTGCTGGCTGCTCAGGCAAATCCAGCCACTTTTCATTTTTTATCCATAAATGCAGACCCGGAACAAAACTGCCTCCTTCTTTTGTCCAGTCGTCACATTTGTTCCATGCTTGAATTGCGTTTACGATTGCTTGTTTTTCAGGTCTGTCTTTTTTCTTAATCTTTTTCCATTCATCGGCCACTTGTTTACGGCTACTTCTTCGCCTTGCCCGCTCCGGTGCAAAGTTCCAGACAGAGCGAAGCAAATCTTTATCTAACTCATCCGCATTTGCGGAATTCTTAGTTATATTTTCCTTCCCTTTCTTTTCCTTTCCTTTCTTTTCGTTTCGCTCATGGTTACCCATATGGTTATCCTTATGGTTATCCATATGGTTTTCTTCCTTTATTCCATCAGGGTTTTCGGTTGGCTTAACTTTTCTTGGACGGCCACCAAGCTTGCCTTTTTCGCGTTTAGATTTAACTGCTGCTTCAGACTCAACCGGATAGAATTTAACCACTAAGTTTTCACCTTTAAACCCATAAAGTTCGCTAGTGGTTTTTACTTCATCTTCGGTCACTCCTGCAAGCTGTTGCCATTGCCGACTTTTCCAAGATTTGCAGTTTTCAATCGTTCCGCTGTTTTCTTGTGTCGCACACCAACCAAGCAATGCTAGCCATGTGGCTCGCTCTACCGGGTCCGCGCCAATAAATTCTACACCGCGTAAAATGTCGGTGTGGATGTTTAAATAATTCATTCGTTTTTAGTATTTTTTTAGGTTTCTTGTCGTTTTTTTGTGAGCCTATAAAGCTCCTATTTTGCTTTGTCTATTTTCATTCTGGAAATTCTGTAAGTAATTTTTCAATTGGCAAATTAAACATATTGGCTTTCACCGTAAATCCGTTAGACCCGTCAACTTGCCCTTTTTTAAGGTATCTGGCGTGACTAAAATATTTATCACTCTGCATAAACCCGCAAAGCCACAAAGATGTAGGGCAATAATATTTAACATCTTTACCAAAGCCAAACTTTTTGGAAAAAGTAATAGACATAAAGGCATAGAAATCGGTTTGTTGGTGTTTACTGGATTCAGCAATTGAAACCTCATAATGTGGCTGTGGATCAACCGTTCGCCTTTTTGTTTTTACTTCGATTTTTTTACCGTTTTTAAGCAAATCAAAATCGTATTTATACTTTCCCGGATCACATGACACGTTTTTGCATCCTAAGTGCTCACAAAGTGCAATTTCCGAAAGATATCCAGCGACATTGCCAGCACCTTTGGTAATTGAATTGTTTATTTCTCCCAATTGATTAGCCTTATCAACGGCTTCACTTATCATTTGTTTATTAAACTGTATTTGTTTCATCCTTCACATCGTTCACATATCCAGCCCTGTGCGTAATTATGGTAAAGATTTACCCCGCATTTGCAAACCTTCTGGTCAGTATCAACGTAATGCGTCAACCGGGCAACTTGGCCATTGTCGTAAGAATGAATAAATGCTTCCACCGCCTTCGGGCTTCGATAGCCCTTCTTTGCGTGCCATGCGTCACTTGCTGACGGGCTGCGAAGATATTCGGCAGTCACCCCAATAAAGTCCTGCCCAGCCATAAATTTAGCGGTTTGTTTGTGGTGAATGTGATGCAGATAGATATAGCGATGAACGCTATTGCTCCACATATTCGGGCGCTCTGTCGCCATCAGCAAAGGGGTGTCGGCAAGTTTAGCACCGTCACCATGCGAAAAGCTCAAAAGGTTTTTGCCGTAGGCCGTATACTTTCGGTGTGCAATTGAGACATCAAAGGTAATATTTTTGGATTTTCGGAAATATGCTTTGATTGTTTGAGCCAACATAAAGCCACTCATGAAATCGTGATTTGACGGCGCAAAAATAATTTCAACATCGGCAAGCGGCAGGCATTTTTCAATTGCTCTGACATACATATCGCGAGCCGCTAAAAAAGCATCGTGCCACTTCCCATCCATGTCTTGGCTTGTCCCGCCAGTAGTGACGGGTGAGCTTGATGAGTCGATATGAAGGCAGTCGTTGCCAATCACAAAGATGATTTTGTCTAAAGGAAACCCGGCAGCCTTTTGCAGAAGGGAATCAATGCCGGAGTCAACAATGCTCACGGCCTTCTTCACATCGTAGCTCTCTCCGGCTTCATGGTTTACTGCGAGCTTACCAACGTGAATGTCGGATGGGTCAAGGATTAGGCAGTGTGGGTTTTTGATTTTGCTTCGCTTAATCTTTCGGAACTTTGGCGAGTATCGCTGAACGTCCTTGATAATAGGGTCGAAAACATCTTCCAACTGCAACCCGTCAGTCTTGCTGAAAATTGAAAACTTTTCTGATTTATACCAAAAGTGCTTTACGTTTGAGAGCGGCAGCCCGGCTTCATCACATTGGTTTACAAGCTCGCTCGCCACTCCTTTTTTGCGAAGCTGCTTAATTAAAGCATGCTCGTCTTTAGTCAGTCTAATTCTCGGAACACTCATTCTCTTAATCGTTTTTGGGTTCGCTCCCAAGCGGGAAAGAATACTTCGTCCATGCACCTTACAACGGCTTCCTGTTCATAATTTTCACACCAGCCGACACCGGAAAGCAAAAGCGAAGCTTCAAGCATTTCATGCCGTAAGGTTGTCTCTAGCGTCCAGCCAGTGATTTCTTTGCCTAAAACTATTACCCGGTCGTCGTGGCGATACTGGCCGAAGCAGTCGTCTAGCTCTGCACGTTTTATTTTAATTCGTTGCCCTGCAATTAGGACGCTTTGCGGGAATGGCATTGTAAGAATTGGTAATGTTTTAAACGTGGCTCATGCACCACGTTAATTTGCCGGGCAAGTTCCAGATAGTTTTCATCTGGCAAAACATGCTTGCGGCATTTGCACTCTGCAAAGGTCACGCCCGGCTCATATTGGATTTGTGGCTGGCACTTGCACTTGGGGCAATAAGAGACAAGCCACTGAGCTTGGTTGAGTTCGTCGTGATGTTTAGTTATTGCGCTCATGCTCCTGCCAGTGGTGTCTCGCTATTAAGTAAGCGTCAATTATACCGTCATGCGGTTTCTTAGCTCTTTCGCTTCCAAGCCAGTTTTCATCAGGGCAAAGACGGCTTGCTTGACGTAGGGCAAAAGCTTTGGTTTCACCCCTTGGCACCTTGCCGAGCATAGCCTTCTGCCACTCTCGCACTTGCACCCTTACGACTTGCTGCACTCGACTTTCTGCCATTCCTACAAGTTTGCCAAATGACAAAGCCATAGAGCGCACTGCCGCACTACTCTTGGCGTGCGGCAGCGGCTCTTCAATGGCTAACGTGTAAGGTGAATGAAGGTCACACAGCCAACGGTAGACGGCCAATGAGTCAACTTCACGCTTGTTGCCCACCTTCTTAGTTGGCATTTTTATGCGGTCAATCAAATCACCGTTGTGGGTCGAGATTGCTGCCAACCCGCCGTCAAGTCCGTTGTCTATGCCGACGATTATCATTTGAATATGTCGTCAAGGATGTCTTGAGCCTTGTGAGTCAAAGAATACCTGCAAGTGTTAGTTCCACGCTTTCCGCCTTCGTGCTGAAGAATCACCAAACCTTTTTCGGCAAGCTGAATCATTAAAGCCCTCACACTGCTGCGAGTCGTGTTTAATATTTTAGCCAGTTCTGTTGTTTTGATTCTTGGGTCAAAATCAATGGCAAGCAGTGACATCTCTTGGCGTTTAGTCGTCACGCCAGCATCAATTACTCTTCTCAATGCCGTCAACTTAGCAACGTGACTTGTCTGCATTTTACTCGTCTTCATCTTGCATCGCTGCCCAAACCGGGCGGTTTAAGATTGGAGTCTCGTTCTCTGCTAGCATTGGCCAGTGGTCTTCCTGCGCGGCGTGTTTGAGCTTACCAAGTAATCGCAGTGCAGTCTTTAGCCCTGCCGCAATCTCATCCCGGTGAAGCTCAGTTACACAAACTTCATAAGGTGGCTGGCTTGACTGCCAAACAATTTTAAACCGCTGCCGGGTGTCTTCCGGGTGTGTTGAGTTCCAGAGTGCTAGATAAAGCCCAGCTTGCACATGATAGCCAAAATTTGCAATGGCTTTGCTGAAGCCTTCAAGCGTGAAATCCATGCCTGTTGTCTTCAAATCAACAAGGTAATCTTTGCCGACCGGGGCAAGGTCAACAAGCCCTTTGAATTGCACACCGCTAATTTTTGCACCAATGATTACCTGTTTTAGGCTGCCATCAAATATCTCAGCAGATTGAACATTAGTCTGCATTAGCATTTCAGATGCTTTAACACCTTCATCAAATTGCTGTTGGGTGATTATTGTCTTTCCAACAGCAAGCTGTTCATCACGCCATTCCTTGGCTTCCTTTGTGCGGTAGCTTGAGAAAGGTGATATTCTTATTTCTTCGTCTACTAGCTCCGGGGTAGTGGTTAGGCAATCAACTAGGCTGCCCCACTGCATTGCTGGAGTCGGTGAGAACTCCCGGGGGTGAAATCGCCATTTGAATAAGCTGCTACTGTTAAGCTCCCAGAGAACTGATTTTGAGAGATATGACTCCGGGGCAAATATGTCAGCCCGGTTGCAACGCAAGAGCGTGTGATAGTCGGCACTGCTTACTTCGTGAATCTTCATTGCAGTGGTTCGATAGTGTTTTGAATTTTGCTCTCAAGCACCGTTTTTGATTTCACGAAATCAATCTTTGGAATGTCTTTAATTAAATCAACTCCAAGCCACTTCAAAAACTTGTCTTTGTCTGAGCCTGTCTGAGTTATTAGGGCTTCTAACTTCTTAGCCTGTGCCGCTGTAATTGTCTGCACGGTGTGCCGCGCTTGGTGGCTGTCGCTGTCTTCACTAGCATCAAGGCAAAGCAACCCGGCCAAAGCATACTTGCGAGCGTAGCTTGAAGCAGAGCCGCTGATTTGCTCCATGCTCATGCCTTTACGGCTAGAGTCGAGTTCGGCATAGCCTGTTGATGATAAGGCAATATCGCCGTCACTAATTGTTGCGGTCGCCTTAACAAATAGGCGGCCATCAACTTCGTAAAGGTCATCACTGATGTTAAGCAGTAGCTTGTGCTTCTCAAGCAATGGCTTGCAAGCCTGAGTGATGTCTTCAACGTTTCGATATTGAAACTTTGCAAAGCTGTTTTTTCTTTGCTTAGGTGTTTTTAGTTCAGCAATTAATGCAATTGCGTTTTTTGGTGTTTTCATTGGTTTTTTCTGTTTTGTTTCTTGTCGGCTCTTTGCTTGAGCTTTCTAAGGTGTCTTTCGTTGCTGCGCTTCATGTTGAGTGCAACAATTAAAATGGTAAACGGTGCCATAAGAACAATGGCCAATATAGTAAGAAATGGATGATTCATTACAAAGTCTTTAAAATAATTTGATTTTGCTCATCAAGGCTTAGTGCTTTGTTTACATCAGCAAACCAAGAGTATGCGGGAAGCCACTTTCTGACACTTGCTAAATTAAAGGCACCCCTTTCATCAATGATGTCTTGGGTGATTTCTTGCAGGGTTTCTTTTGCGAATTGTTTTTTCATATCGTTTTTTAGTTGGTTGCCCGTCTATTCCGGGCTGTCAGGTGTAGAGTTAGGACGCACCACGGTCCGGTAGTAGGCTGCCAGCCGTTAAACTTGCCCGCCTGCCCATGCCATTAAGATTAAAATGGCGATGTAGGCGATGGCTTGGAGAATCTCTTTTAGGTTCATTATATATTGTTGTGAAAATCTTCGGAATTAACGCGCGTTAGAGGTTGTTGTATTTTGAGCGTAGATCAACTCGGACTTGATTCCGCCAAATATAAAACAGCTCATAGAATGATGAACGAGGTCCGCCAAACTCAGGAAAATGATCTTCGAATTCATGGAGAAGCGTATCTAATGAAGATTCGAAAGCGATTTGCTCAGGGTTAGCCGTTTCTTTCAATCCTTCAACTAGTGTCTTTGCGTCTTCTACAGTCATTAAAATACTGCCATCGGATTTGTAGACGTTCCTAAGGTCATTTGTGCTGGTAAAATTATCCAACAATGCAATCAGGAGTTCATTTTTTGTTACTTGTTTTTTCATAATGTTGTTTTTTCTTTGTTGTTGTTAAAGGCGGAAATCTTCACGTGATCTTTTGGACTCGGCTTGTTCCCGCATCTTTTCGAATAAACATCACCGTTTGCATTGGTTTTCGTTTCTAGTCGCTCTAGAGCTTCAATTAAAAAATCATCTATGTCATTCATATCGCCGTGACTATTCCACAAATGCACCGGGAGTAAAAGACTTTTTTTATCCACCCAAGCAATTTTCTGTAAAATCCCTTATAGAATAAGGGTTCAAGCAGCAAAATAATTCTTGAGTGCGTCAGCGTAAACGTCTGCAAGCACCTCCTGATTGCCGTCAAACAGCACCCATTCGCCCGGGTTGCTGCCAAAGAACGGCTCACAGATGATGGCAGTTGGCTCTGTCTTCACTAGAAATTTGTAACCACGCTCACCAACCCGCACCATCTTTGCGCCCCGATTGTTCTGTGCTGGAATCGCTGCTTCATGCTGGTCAGCAAATGCCTTGGCTAGCTTCTCCCCGCTCTTGCTTCCATGATAGTAAAGGTATTCAAAGCCTTTTGCTGAAGTGCTTGTGTAGCTGTTAAAATGAAGCTCAATGGCAACATCAAATCCCCATGTTCTTTCCCGCACCCAGTCCATTGATTTGCCGTAGGTCTTAAATGGGTAGTCATTAATAACTTTGGAAGCAATTCCATGCTCTTTGAGCTTCTCGTTTAAAAAGATTGCAACGGCATTATTGAACTCCCACTCACTAACTCCACCCACACTTTTGGCACCACTATCATTGATTCGGCTATGCCCTACGCAAATGGCAACCTTTCTAACTGGCTCGGGCTTTGGCTCACGTTTAAAAAACAAAGCGAGCAGTTTTTGAATGAGTGACTTCATTTGGCTATGATTATGGCTCTTCGATAGGAATAGTCACTGTGAAACTTCTGCCCGCGCCCGGGAAGGATGCCTTCTTGGAATTGATAAAACTGGCCATCAATCAGAGTCACTGTCGGCGGGTCGTAGAGTGCGCTCTCGTTTAAGCCTTTTAGCGAGTCGTTCAATGCGCAACTTGGCAGCAGCACTGCCGTCAGCAGCAAGCTCATCAATCTCATCCTCAAGGCCATAGATGTAATTTCGTTGCAACCAATCCAAATGAGCAATATATGCTCTCAGAGCGGCTGTCAGGAGCTTTATCACTTATCTTTAGCCTTAAACACGTTAAGGGCAAGCCAGTCAACAAGTTTGTAAGCTTTGCCGATGATGGTGTCATCTTTCGGGGTAGGTGTCAGCGCAGCGATTGCAGAAGCGGCTGCGATAACGGCGGTGACAACTCCAAAAAGTTGCTCTTTGTTTTCAATAATGTAATCAATCATTTTTTGCGGTTTTTAAATTTTTGCCAAGTGTTTGCGAGTGAAAGGATTCCGATAATCAAACCAATAATTGCAGAGATGAATCCAATGGCCATCTCAAAATAATCAAAATAAGCTGAGATAGCCGACCAGCTAGATGCAATTATCCCAGTTATGGGGTGTGTAATATGTTGTTGCATCATTCAAGTTCGTTTTGTGGCTTTGGTTTAATCGCTAAGAACTCCAGTTGCGTCAACTCCTGCACTCCATCGGTCCCCTCAAGCATCGCGTCATCGTTAGCGGTGAATCTCCAGCAGTCGATGGCTATGAGTCGTCCACTACCATCAGTAGCTTCTGCAAGGTTAGCAACAGGTGGAAGTCCAGTGAGCGTAGTGCCTTGTTTGTTAGGATAGCCACGGTCAGAGTCTACGGCTGCAACAAGTCCCGTGTAGAGTTCGTCGGGCTGAACAACATAGTATCGAAACCCTGTATCAGCGCGGGATTGCTCAATGTCTGTGAGTGGTTCTTGTTGTTCGTCCATTAGTCTATCAGTTCAAGTTCGTCGAGAAGCTCAAGGTCTTCTTCGATAGGTGGCTCCCAGCGTAGGCGTTGAAGATAAGTCTCAAGGTTAATCTCTTCGATACCCTCTAGGTCAAAATCGTCGGTCTCAAGGATGCCACTGCGCTTAACACAATACAGGCGGTCGCTGTTGGTCTCTGGGTCTAAGAAAGTCTTATCCCAAAGAGCAAGCCAGCGTTCGCTTTGTTCGTCTGGTAGGTTCCTTGCGGTGTTACCAGCGGTCGTGAGCTGCTCGTAGGATGCCTCGTTGCTGAACCTAAAGAATCGATGAGTTTCGTCTGTCATTTTTTAAAGTGTTACGCCATTAACAATTATTACCCAGCCTTTGGATTTAAGCGAGGCGAGTGTAGAGTATGCTGGTGTGCCGGTAGCTGTATTATATTTAATAGTTATCTCTGGACCCGTTGAAGGAGCCGATTGACCGCTGGTGTTAATTGAAACCAGAATGTTCTCCACGCTTGCCGCACTCAGTGCGTTGTTGTCGAGCCATGTATTTAAGAAGCAATAATCTTGCGGAGTCCCCATTGTGTCGAATGCGTTGGCGGGGAAATCGACAAGAGACTGACAGTTTTGGAAGGCTGTCTGGAAATCATCGCCTTTGCTCAAATCTAAGTTTGAAGGCAGTGTGGTGAGAGCCGTGCAATTTTTGAATGCGCTTGTGAAATCAACAGAACTTGCCGAAGTTCCTAACAATGTCCCATCCTCAATGGTTGTAATGCCCGAGCCGCTCCAAGTAAACCTAAATACTGTGACGTTTGGAGCTTCAAGTTTTCCAAAATTCGTTAATGAACTACACCCCATCCAAGTTGAGTTGAGACTTGTTGCGCTCGGAAGCTGCATTGAAGGAAAGGTCGTTAGGCTACTGCAATAATACCAACATAAATCAAAACTAGAAGCGTTTGAGAAATCACATTGCCCAAATTGCTCAAGCGATGTTGCCTGAAAAAACGCCTGATTAAAATTGGTGCCAGTGCTTAAGTCCAACGCTGGAAAACTTGTGAGTCCGCTTGCTTGCCATGCGCTCGTAAAGTTCACATTGTTCGCGCTCGTGCCGAGCTTTGCGCCCGCCGGGAATGAACTTAGGGCGGTTGTGCCTTGCCATGCGTTTAAAAAGTTCGTGCAATTTGGAGCTTGAAGTGGAGGAAAGATTTCAAGAGAGGCACAGAATCGCCAGCCCTCTTTAAATGAGGTGACGCTTGAAGTGTCTACCTGTTTAAATTCAACAATATCATTCCGGCTCTGCCAAAACTGTTGGACACTACTTGCGCTAACGGAATCTGAAGCTCCTCTATCGATTAAGATCCTCCTAGCGTCTTCGATGTCTTTGCCTGTTGCTGATGCTGGTAACAAGATGATTCCGTAAAGGTCGCCGACTGACCTTATAACGCCAGCGTTACCCAAAAGATTTAACTCAGTGACCGAGCCTTGTACGCGATACACAAAAGTTCCGAATGACGTTCCGCAGATTTGCCAGCCGCTTAAGTTTTGTGATGCTCCGTTTACAAACTCAAGGTGTTCCGCTGCATCGTTAAAGGTAATTGTGTAACCATCAGTCGACGGTTGGTCGTTTAATGTTCCTTGAACAAGCGTCAGGTTGCTTCTTACGTCAGTGTCACCTAAATCAGAGCCGGTGATATAGCCGTCGAGTGTGTTAGAGCCGGTGAAGTTTCCGGTAAACGTAGCTTTCTGCGGGTCAAAGAAATAGAAGCCGTTGTCCACTAAGCTAAACACGTTGTTCCTATTATTAATATATGAACGCACGGAATCAGCTTGGGCGTCGGTGATGGTCGCAGGGAAGAGCGCAAGGAACTCTAGGTCGATGGCTGCGCTTAAAGAATCGCTTGGGTGATTGTTAGCTATACCATAAGAAAACATTTCGGTGTTGCTTTCCGACAGCGTAGCTGAATAAGCATCGGCGTTGTTTACTCGACTCTTTTGAAGCCCAGACGTGAACAACAATTCATGTAAAATATCTCCTCGTTCATCGTCATACATTCCATCGTGCGCTTTTTGCCACGTATTATTAGAACTATACCAATATAGACTATTCTCTGAATCATACCTTGAACTAAATAAAACTGGAGTATTGTTTGCAGCGTTAATAGTTTGGAATACTCTAGTATATGGCTCACCTCCATCACCAAGCACACTGAACGCTGCGAACATATAAGCACCATCAGTAATTGTCTGGTTAAACAAACCTTCAAGACCACTATTAGCACCATCGAACCGCAAGACACTCTTCTTGATAATCGTGGCGGGGTCGTTGCCGGACTGGTTGATTGTCACCACTTGACCAGTCGCGCATTTAAACTTGGTGTCACCGTGGCGCACGTTGGTGGCCGTGAAGTCGATGTTAAGTTGCTCAGTTCCGCCGATAGATAACGTAACGCTTTGAATGTAGCCGTTGAGTGGTAGGCGCGACGTTGAAAACTGACCATTAAAACTAAGGTGCGTAAACGTAGGGGCTGCTGTAATATTATTAATAGTGCCTTTTATCGCCCCGTTCTGCTTAAATACCAAAGTGCTGCCTGTTTTCTCAAACCTAAGAGTGCTTAAACCAGCCGACAAAGAGCCGCTTAGGGCTGCGTTATTGTTATTTGAGCTATCGCGGTATTGGAAGGATGGAACTCCGCTGGGACTGTAAATCAAAATTCTGTGATTGTTAGAACCGGAAACGACATGGAAATCTTCCACGTTTACAATATAAACCACCATCTCCAGCACAAAGTTATCATTAGCTCCAATAGTCGGAAAGGTAACAGCCGGAGCGTTCCCAGTGGTGACCGGAAGATAACAATAGCCTTTACCATCAATCAGCGGCAACGCTTTAGGCTGGTTTAGGGCAACGTCTTGTTTCGCATCGCCGCCCTTTTGTGAACCCCGAGCCAAGTTGCGTAACACTGGGACGTTCTCAAGGAAATCAGCGGTCGTCAGGGCTTCTGCTAGAACGTCACCAGATGTCGCGCTGGAAGTCAGTGTGGATAAATTGAGTGCCATTGTTTGAAATATATATTATTAATTACAGGCTATCGCTATGGTATGGCCAAAATAGGAGGCGCTTGATGTGGCCGTTGAGTTGTTTTCCTCCATTTGTGTCAGAGCCGATGTGCAGCTTGCTTGCCGTAAGAAAGTTGCCGGTGTGTGGGAATGGAGCAGTTTGATTGCTCATGGTGGCGGCAGAACCGTCCTGAGAACCCTCCATGGTGTTAGAGTCAAAGCTTAAGGCTGTTCTCAAAAGAGTCCCCGCAGCTAAACGCCCGTAGTTTAACACGTTAACTCCATCATAACTAAGGAGCGGAGACGAAGAGCCTAGATTTTTGTAGGCAAACCGCTGATTATCGGCTGACCCATAGATAAGTGAGTTAGCACCATCAGCATCGTTGAATTGATACTCAGCGTAAAACGTTCCTTCTGAGCTTGAAAAGAAGTCGGTGAAGGCACTGCCGGTAATCTCAAGGTTGTCAGCGGCTCGTTGCGCGGTGGAACCTGATGTCGGTATGTAGGACGTGGCGACACTTCCGGTCTCGACTTGAGGCATTGCGATTTCTATTGAGTCGCCAGAGGTAACTATATCAACTCCGAAGTTAACATTTCCACCGCCTGATTTGCCCGTGAATGTCGCGGTGAACTTTTGAAATTCACTCGTAAGGGAAATAGATTGCTTTGCTGTAGGGGAGCTTAAATAAATGATGTTACAACCACCACTTCCCGAGACGCGCCTTGCCCAGATTGAGGCTGTATATGACACGCCATTGCTTGTCGCCACTGGAATGTAATACGCCGCATTGGCTCCTGTAGAAGTAATGATGCGAGAAGGTTGAGACGCATAACCACTCCCAGCAGATGAATTAATCAGATACTCCTGCCACCCACCAGAAAAGTCAGAATGAGTTACCAAGTTAGTCGCAGTCGGCTCCACCAGAATCATCGGCACTCCATCAACGTGGTCAACGCGCACCGTGTTGGGACTGGCTGACGCTATGAGACCGTTGGCGTTCGTGAACGTGGCAGTTCCTGCGCGGGTCGCTGTGATAACGTCGAGCGTCGATGGATTCGCCGGGTCTAGGTCAAGAGTGGGATTCTCAAGGGTGCCTATCATTGACGTCTCAGCGTCAAATAATAGGTAAGGGTCAAGGTCGTTCGG
>VMHT01115603.1_pt1 | contig 16378 bp, 32 predicted proteins | sample 4693611 | NCBI WGS metagenome assembly VMHT01 (sample SAMN12280063, study PRJNA550983) | marine metagenome | isolation source: seawater sampled from same location over 5 years 0.02-0.2 micron viral filtrate | place: USA: collected off the coast of southern California halfway between the port... ... | reverse complement strand
TAAGCGTCCAGACAGAAAAGAATCTGTTCTGGAAGTCGTTAATAGATATGGTGTCAAAGACATTATGTTAAAGTATGGATCATTTTTTATGAGACATAGTGAACAGGTTAATCGTACCAATGCGTACATGGCACATGCAATGCAAGTGATGGATAGATTTGGAAGACAAGCAAAAGAACTATCTATTGCTGATCCGTTTGTTCACGAGATGGCTATGAAAGGTATTGAGAATACACAGTTCTTATATCAAAATAGTTTTAGACCTATGTTTATGAGAACTGCAACAGGTAAAGTATTAACTAGGTTTAAGTTGTTTGCATGGAACTCGATACGTGTACGTAGAGATTTTTACAAACAAGCTAAGATGTATGGGTTTAGAAAAGGTTCATTGGAATATGAACGTGCAAAGAATTTATTTTTAACAGATATGTTTATGATGGCATTAGGTGGAGCGTTTATGTTTAGCATCTTTGATACTGCACTAGCACCACCATATGACTGGATTCAATCAATGGCTGACTGGATGTATGGGGATAAACGTGAACGTGACATGGCTTTCTTTGGCAGTAAGCTAGGCCCAGCTAATTTATTAAAGCCACCTATAGCACGTATACCTGAAGCTATGGGGCAGATATTAACTGGTGATTGGGAAACGTTTAGTGATTATACAGCGTATACATTATTTCCATTTGGTAGAATGGCAAGGCAGGTTAATCAATTAACTGATGATAGGGTTGGAAGAGGACTTGAAAGAGCACCTGAAATACTCGTAAGATTCCCATATAATAAAATACAATCAAGAATTGAAAGAGCAAAAAAGAGAGGGGAACAACAAGAGCTGGTTGAAAACAGCCTTGGCGTATAAATAGCAGTAAATATTTTTGTATATTTTACTGTGATATATGTGCCTGTTGATATTCCAAAACTAGAAGTTACCCTCGAACTAGGGCGATTAGCTCAGTTGGTTAGAGCGCTACGTTGACATCGTAGAGGTCGTAAGTAGCTTCTAACGACAGTTTCTCCTCGACAGCCACATATACGTTTACCTAACTAAAAAATAGAGGCGTATAAATGGCATACAATACAACCTTAAAAAGTAACCTTTACAAAGGTTCTAATGGCTACATTTATTATCGTAAAATGATTAATGGTACTAGCATTCAAATTCCAGCAGGTACTAAAGATCATAAGATTGCTAATAGAATACGATCTCAATTAGAATACAAGGCTATTAATTCTTATTACAATCCTGATACAGGTTATAGGTTTGTTAAGTTTCCTAAATTAGTTAAGATGTATTTATCCTATGCAGATCATCCTTGGAGTAAGGCAACTAGATCTGTTACTACGTATATGTTATACAACTTTTTAAAAAAAGGAATTCCCACAGGTCTTGCTAAAAGTACTGTTAATACATACAAAAGTAAAATTAACAGCGTCATTTTATGGGGACAACGTAGATCAATAGATACAAACAAGAAACTGTATACTGGTAATCTTGAGAACGAGGCTCGGCTAAGAGTGTTCTCTATTACTGAAATGGTTACCATACTAAATAGTATAGAAGATGAGGAGTTTCGTAAGTTTGTTACCTTTGCATATTATACTGGGTGCAGAAGAGGTGAATTGGAAAACATTGTACATGACACAGTACAATCTGGCTATATGGAAGTAAGAGGTAAGGGAGGTTCACGTATTGTTAAGGTTAATGCACAAGCAAAAAAAATATACCAAGAGGCAAATACCCCTTGGTCTTATACATTAGATTACATGACTAAACATTTTAAAAAAGAACTACGTAGGCTCAAAATCAGGAACGGAAGATTTCAAGACCTACGCAGGACTTTTGGTAGTAACTTAATCAAAAACGGAGTTTCGATTTACGATGTCAAAAAATTACTGGGTCATAAACGACTATCAACCACAGAAAGGCATTACGCACACCTATTAATTAATGACATTAAGGAGTTCTCTCTCTAGAAAAAAGGGGATAAATCCCCAAAAAAAGGGGATAAATCTCCTAAAAAGTGGTAAAATATTAAAAGGGGTAAAATATTAGTTTTTTACCACTTAATCTAGATAACGTTCTATCAAAGTAAGGCTAGTATGTACAATAATACCAAAGCCTATACCTAGATATAATGTTGCTCTTGCAAATATTTCAAATAGCATTAACCAATCTGGGTGATCTACAAATGTAACCATACTCATGATTTAAACTCCTTTTTAAACCAGTTGATCCAGAACCATCTGTCTACAAACTTGTCTATTACTAAATATAGTATAAGTATAGGTATCATTATGTCGTGCCTATGCTCTACGAGAGCTTCCCAATAAAATTCCCACATTACCATGTTCTCCTTATATTGATTATTGTATTTTTTTCTTCTTTGTCTTCTTGCATAGCTTTAAACCATTCAATCCAGTTATTAGCATATTGCCTAGGTACAGTTATAATAATGTCTTCTGTAGATTTATTTTTTCTTTCTAGTTTCATTTTTTACCTCGTATGTTGCTTTCATTGCTAGAAATAGCAAAAGATAGTTGATGATGTCACTTACACGTCCTTCAATGCTTTCCGTAGAATGTTCTTGCCCATCTTTGAAATAGCTTTGAAGACTAGATAAGTGTTTATTTAAGTATACGGATAGAACTTGCATAGGCTTTAAGCCTAGCTTATCACCTATGCTTTCAAAGTTCCATAATACGTTGGTGTTTTGATTTCCTTCTGTATACTCGATTCTCTTTTCATCTGATAGTTTTAAAGTCAGATGTAAGAAGTGATCTCTAAACTGTTCGTATTCTTTAGCTGTCATTACATTTGCTCCATTTGGTCTTTATTAAGTGCATTGCAAATAACTTGTGCTTTTCTTATTACATCAGCTATAGTTCTATCATTGGTATCTTTATAGCATTCTCCAATAAAGACATTCCAGTTATCGTTAGTTACCCATACTTCACAACCATTCTTACGTGTGGTTACTGAATATGGATCTGTATCTATGTGCTTTAGATGTTTTATTTCATTTTCATTACGTTTTAATTGTTCTTCTAGTGGTATTAATTTCATTATACTTTCCTTGACAGTATGACTGCTTGTTCATGGCAATAATCCTGTACGCTTTTAGCAAACTTTACAAATTCTGGTTTGATATTTACGTATGGTGATTTATTGCTAGTTTCTTTAACAGCATTACGTACCTTTGTATGTTGAGGTAGTAATGTTTTCATGCCATCTTGTTCTACGTTACTTAACATAGAAGAAATGACATCTTCTACAGTTCTATTAATACCATCAAGTGCATCAGGACGTAACCTGTATCCTTTGCTATTAATGAACTTTTTTACTTTTGATTTCTGTATGTATTCCATTATTCTTCTTCCTCATAATTAAAATCTGTGTGTTCTGCACAATCACCACATAATCCATACCATTCGCCTTGAAACTCATTTATATCATATAGTGGTAATGCACCACAACAAACGCTTGTGTACATATTGTCTCCTTAAACGTCAGCAGGGAAGGTCAAGGGACAGCTCTGTCTTATATGCAACCTTTACTGTTCCCTGCTTCGATTTACTTAAGTCTATGTTTACCTACTGTACACCAATAACATACTTTTTCAGGTTTTCCATATCTAGGGAAGTGTGAATAGTAAAATATATGTGGTGTACCTTCTCTGGCTAATTGCCTAGCTTGACTAGTACTAATGTCTGTTTCCCAAACTGTTTTACATTTAGGGCATACACATAAGTATTCGTCAGCTCTTCTTGCATCTTTACGACACATGTTTGTTTCATTAGATCGTTTATAAGAGCTAGAAACGTTAAAATCGTAAAAATAATCGTCTATTACTTTCATGTTTTGATTAGAATTGACTATGGTTGATTAAAATTGGTATATTTAAATGCTTTAAAGCCTTCGTTAATGTTAGTGACTCCAATCATCTATCATATAAATCGAATGCTTTATAAAAAAGGGATTTGTACTTGTACTGTCCCTTTTTTTATTATCCATATAACATTTTAAACAAGTCTAGCAAATCTTTATACCTCATAGTTACTAATGGTTCTTGTCTGTCTTCTTTAAGTATTTGTCCATATACTTCTTCACATGGCTTTAAGTAGTCTGCTATAGATTTACGTGCTTTGACCTGAAATTTGTAGATGTTTCTTACTTTACCACCACCAACAGAAGTCTTTGCTTCTTTTTGTGGTATAATTGTCATATCTACTTCTTCATGCCATCCAAGGGATCTACCATCAGATCCCCATGCACGTTTGGATTCAAATCCATATCCTTTAGCGAGATTAACGCATTCACGTTCTACTCTATTGCCTTTTTGCTTTGGTGCTTTACCACTCATTGTGCTACCTTCGTTGTAATTCCTTTTTCATCTTCATCGTATACAGGCTCTTCAGCTTCTTTCCACCTGTCAAATACATTCTCATGTTCGTTAGTAAGTAATTTCCATATTTCATCCATGTATTCTTTACCTGATGAACTCATCCGTTGTCTTTCGTAGCTTTCTAAATAGCCTACATATTTGACTAGTTTATTGTATTGTTTTCCTTTGATCATAAATACCACCTATTAGCTATGTTGAAACCTATAAATAATTGTAAAGGTAGAAAGTTCAAGTGTATGGCTAATCCATTACGCATTGATTTTTCTTGTATTATTGAGATTCCAATAATGTTTAAAATAATTAATCTGTATCCTACTGTGAATGCACTTGCTTTACCTTGATTCATCTTCCTCATAGAAAGTAATCTTAGGCTTAGTATGTCCAGTATCCTTATTATTGTCATAATATTCTTCCTGTTTTTTTCTAAAGACCATTGTGGTCGTTTCTGCCACATCATTATCATGTACAAATACATAAGCACTAGAACCTGATATCTTATATACTTTGTCATTTTTAATGAATATCTCTACTATACCCATGCTGTCTTCCTTTGTGTATGTGGTGTAAATATGGCTCTCGATAAAGAGAGCCATACTTAGTTGATTTACGTCCTTGCTTTAAATTGGAAAGTATCCCAGTCAAAGTCTGTGATAATATTGAATCCAGTTTCGTCACGTGATGCAACTGTTCTGATTCGTCTCTTTTTACTTCCTTCTTCAAAACCTTCAAACGCTATTACTTTGTCAGCTTTTTGGCTAACTGCACTACTACCTTTGGTTGAGTGTACGTCTAACATTTCACCATCCTTAAGCTTATAATGTGCTCCTTTAGATATGTGTACTACAGCAAAAATAATAACCTCTTCTGCAATGGCTACTTTTTTAAGATGTTCGTACAAATAATCTTGTTGAGAAATAGTATCACGTTTGCCACTATACCTATTAGGTACTGCGTCTGCTGTGTCTACTACAATTATCTTAGCTCCAGAATTGCGTATCATTTCTGAAAAGTCTTTAATGTCTGGTGCAGTTGTTGATATATCTAAATGCGTTACAATATCTTGTGCATTTTTATCTACTTCAGGATCTCTACGATCTGCAAGTTCTTGTATTTCATCTTTAGTTTTACCCATCAACTGCTGTAAGAATCTTCTCATAATGGTTTTTTGATCTACCTCTAAGGATAGATACAATGACTTAACGTCTCTCTGTGCACTCACAATGTATTGGCACAATGCTGTCTTACCTAGTTTAGTGTCACCTTGAAAGATTGCAAGGTCACCTTCTTTAAATATGTACGAGTTGTGCATAAAAGGGAAGACCTCTTTAAGATCAAAAGATTTATCAGTCATATCTGTTCTTAAATATTCAAATAAATCTGTTACTGCATCTTTACCTGAAACAATGTTATGTTGGTCTTCTTCTAGGTTCTTTCTATAATACCATGAACATTTAGGGTCACAATACTTAGAAAGTATTTCGTCACTACATTTGTATTTATAGCCACCTACTTTCCATACTTGTTGTACTACCTTAGACACTTCTGTCTTAGGAAGGGGATTAGTACATCTATCCATATATGCTTGTGCTACAGCTTGAGCACCTATTTGGTCTAAACCCCAATGTCGTATAGCTATACTTACAACACGTAGTAATGTAGTATGTCTTGTGCCTACAGGTGGATCACCTTGCCAGTATATGTGCTGTGCACATGTAATGGTTCTAGAACGCTCTGTATTAGCACCATCAAAAGCTTTAATAAGTTTAGCTTTATTTTCTTTGGTTTGCTTAATACTCGCTGGTTCCCATGTCTGGAAACCTTTTTCTCCTAGATCTATTTTATCTGGTTTGTAATCTGTGCGTATTTCCATAGATTTTTTGAGTATTTGGTCATATGTCATTGACTCCAACTCTTCAATCTTTAGTGGGTTCTTAAATGCACCTGTTTTCCTATTCTTAGAATAGGGTGCTCTAAAAATTCTAGTAGCGTCATAGATTAGATCTATATGCTTACCAAAATCTCTAGCAATAGTAGCACGTACTATCTTGTGTAGTTTAGGATCTGGCTGAAAGTCATAGATATTAGGTAGATGTAAATGAAAACCTCTGCCTGAAAACCATACCTGAATAAGGTTGGTATCTACGCCTTTACCATTCAATACATCTATAAGGGTAAGTACAGATTCTATGGTATTATCACCCATATATTCTATATTACCTTTAACATCTATGTCCAAAAAGATTTGGTCTAAATAGCGTGTTCCTTGAAAACCTGATAATGTACCTGTGGTATCAATGAAAGCTTTTGCACTTTCATCAAATAACCACATAGATCTATATATTTCTTGTTTTCTGGACGCTTCCTGTGCCAAAATCTTAGGCCATTCCTGCAATGTACACATTTGATGCCTGTTGCTGACAGAACCAGTAGCGTATTCTACTAACCAGTTTCTATCATCCATGTGTGGTAACTACTCCTGTTATTTTTAACACGTGTAATGTTTTGTATATCAATGTCTTTATATTCTTTAAGTCTTCTGAAATCTCTCCAGCCTCTAGACCAAGTACTGGGAGTATGTAATATCCCCCAGTACTCTTTAGAATAATTGACTAATGATGTTTCTATATCAACTGTGTTTACAAAATGATTTCCTTGAGAAAGTCTCATTTGAATCCATTTTTTAATTAACTGTGATATAGTCAAACTCATGAGGTTAATCCTGCTAACACGTCTTTCAGTTCATTTTCACTATTTACTTCAATAACTCCATTACTTTTTGTATTGAAGTCTTCAGGTGCAGTAGAAGATTGATCTTCTTCTTGGACTCTGGCTTGGTAGTTCTTAACCCATCCACCCTCAACAGCTTGTGCAAAGCGTGTTTTGAGTTTGTCTTGTCCATTAGCAAGTGAAGTAGTTTCTCTCCATGTGTTCCAATATGGTTTACCACTTTTAGGGTTATTTCTATTGGTAGGGTAGGAGAGTATCAAGAAATCTTTGTTGATTGCTTGATCTATGTAGTCTTGAGGTATAGAAAAATCCTGGTTGTATTCTGGATTCTTTACACCTACTGCTTCAAAGAACATCTTGACAGGTAGCAATGCACCCCAAGTGTTCTTTTCTTTATTGAAGTTGCCAAATATGTCTAGCTTTTCTTCCTCAATATTGTACTTACGTCCTTGCTCTGTATGAAATGTAATATTCATTACAATATCACTAGGCTTAAACCAGTCTTTTAACTTTGCGTCATAATTTATTTTTACACCATGACAGGTTGCTTGTTTTACGAAACAATCCATTAATTGCCTCCTTTAGTTAGTTTAGTTAATCCATCTACTTTATCTTGCAATACTTTAGCAGATGGCTTTTTAGCAAGAAAGTTTTCTATGGTTTTTACCATATCAACTTCTTTTGTTTCCTCGAGCTTTTTCCATATTGTTAGGTTTGCTAGTCTGCGTAGCTCTCTAATGTTAGGATCAGCTTTTTTTACAGGGCCTTTAGTATTGCCTTGTAGCTCTGTAACATTAGGTATGTCTTCATCAGTATCAGGATGCAAACCAGAATTAACATCGTTATCTGCTGTATCGTCTATAGCAAGTAAACCATTACAAGCATATTTACGAGCATAGCTAGATGTAGCACCTGTTAGTTGTGCGTCATCCATACCTTTCTTTGTGTGTGATTCTCTAGCAAAAGCTGTTGCCTCAATGACATCACCATTGTGATCTCCAAACGTAGCTGTAGCTTTTACGTAGTTATGTTCACCTATAGCTACTATATCATCACTTAAAGTAAAGGTACAGTTAGTTTCTACAAGGTGAGGTTTTAAGTACTGCAAGATCATAGGTAAAGTTCTATAGTTGTATTTGCCAAATTGGTTAAACGCTTCTTTCTTAACACCTAGATGCGTTTGAACGTAATGTAGCTTTTCTTGTATAGAACTATCTCTTAGTTCTTGCCTCATTTCATCTGTCATAGTGACTCCAATCGTTTGTTATTAGTTAAAGTTCAAGAGGGCCAAGGATATAAATAGGAGGAGCAAACCTTGACCCTCTCTTGCTTAGAGTAGCATATTAACGCTTATGCTGTTACCATAGTTGTATTCGTACTTTCTACCATTTTCTGAGCAACACGAAGGGCAGTTACTTTGTAGTTGTAGGCTTTCCCAAATTGTGTTTTCTTAACCCAGTTATCTTGATATCTGTCTTCATGGGTATAATATTCCGTTACTGCATTATATGCGTCCCATAGGGTCTTTCCGTTATTGCCACGACCTGAATAGAAATTGTGTACCATTTTATCATATGCTATCTTTGCATTGTTTCTGACGTTAATGCCTAATTCTGGTACGCTTTCTTTATGTCGTGTTTTTAGGAAAGGTATGCAAAGCTCTAGATACATATTTAACTGATCTCCATTCATCTCAAAATCATACATTCTATTCATGTCATCTATTGCTTGTTGTACGTTACCCTGTGCTTTGACTAGCTTTGTTTTAAGCTCGTCAATTCTGTTTTTTATATTAGAATTATGCTTTAAGGCATAGGCTGAACCATTGCCTTTTAGTGCAATATCTAATGTGTTTTTACATACTGCTCGTACATCAGTTATTCTAAACTGACTACCAGCAGATCCATCATGTGATGTAAACAATAGTATGTATTGATATAAAATATCATCACCTACTAATGTAGTTTTTGGTGCTTTAGCTAATATCCATACTTTTCTACCTTCGTCTATAGCACCTGCTGTTTCATACGTATAGCCTTGATCTATTAGTATATCAAAAGGCTCAAATGCCTCTTTGTTTTGCAATACACCATAGCGTTCTGAAACAGGGCCTAATGGAACAAATGTTCTGTTACCATAACTTGATGGATTGTTTACTCTCCATGTGTGAAAATGTCCTGTTCTCATGGATGCGTGTGTTTCTCCAAAGTATTCTTCGTCATTGTCTAGATTAGGTGAATACGTTGGTAGTTTCTTTACTGTCCAATTTAATCCAGCTTGTAATAAAGCTTCTTCTGTAGTAGGTGGCTTGTCCAAAGCTGTCCCTAGCTTATGCCAAGGTGTTTCCCCTACATACATCATACTATCTATCATGTGTGCCATGATTACTCCTTTCCATTAAACATTTCTATTACTAGATCTACTTGATCTACGATTTGACTTACTTTTTCTTGATGAAAAGCACTTAGTTGTTTTTTATACTCCATTAAAGCTTGTTGTATTAAATACACTTCTTGTTGTGTATCAAATGCTAAAGCTGGTCTAGTGTCTGGTGCTTGTGCTGTTTTCATTATATCCTCCATGTAGTAATCCATTAAGTATTCTTTTACTTTACCCATTACGTATTGGGTATTGGTTCTGGTTTAAATGGCAAATCTTCTGGTTCAACTGGAACTCCATTTTCGATTTGCTCTATTTCTTCATTTGTATATAAACCAAGAACCCATTTTAAAGCTTCTACTTGTCCTTTAAGAATGTCTTTTTCTGTGTAGTACGCTTTTGCTTGATCTTCTATACTTTTTATCAAATACATTATGATTTGATCTTTACTTTTTAGTTTCATTATATGCTCCTAATTAATAGGATATGCAGAACCCTAACTGCGTATTTGTTTATCAGTTCAAACGACGTTTTCATCCTGAACCCCAGTTCTGATCTGGGAGGCCCTGCATACCTGTCCATATTATTTGTTAAGTACAAATGTACTGTTCTTTTCTATCCACGAATCGAGTAGCTGTCTAAAGTGAAACGGTGTAACACCTTTTTCCATGAAAAGGTTCATTACATCAGTCAATTCTTTATTCAATTCCTCTTCGTGTAGAAACATTAGTTCGTCTCTTATAACATCATTCATTGTTATCATCTAAGACTCCTTTGCTTTTACATATATCCACATTTTTAATACCAAAATTGTCCATCTGGTCTAAGATGTCTGCTATTTCTTTGGTGGTTTGTCTAGGTAGCTCTTTAACTACTTGACCTCCTTCAGTTGTAAGCGTTACATCATAGTATTGTTTATTGGTAAACCCTGCGTGTACGCTACCTGCAATTCTACCTGTAAGATTGGCTGTACTGCCTATACCTTGGATAAGATAATGAACTGCTTTAGAAGCGTAACCTATTTTGATGACCTTATTAAGCATAACAAGGCCTATGTGATATGTTATTTTTGAAGTGTGTCATGACTTTCCTTTCTGTTTATGTACAGATATAAAGAGAGCCATGACGCACCTATCCTACAAGGGATGCAAATTTGTAGTTTAGGTGTTAATTCCTTAGAAATAAGGTTATTTATAATGTATGTTAATATGACTCCAATCATACCTAAACATAATTAAATTTAAATTAAATATCAATTAAATTTTCACAACTTTATATAATTTATTTGTTACATAAGACAACTTTACCTAAGTTTGAATGAGGTGAAATATGAATAAAAAACAAATATTACTTTGGTTAAAAAAGACTGCAATTCCAATGACTGTTATTTCTGATCGTACAGGTATTAGCACAAATACATTGTATTCTTGGCGTAATTCCAAAACAAATATAAGGACTACAAACATGGCTAAACTTGTTGAGCAGTATGGTGATCAAATCAACAAAAATGATTCAGATGTTTTTGGTGATAACAGTTACAAAGATGATTTAATTAAACTTCAAAAAGAAAAAATTAAATCATTGGAAGAACGTATATCGTTGTTAGAATCTAAAAAAACAACAGATAGCAACGATCAAGAACCTGCTCCTCCAGATAGATATCATTGTTATATAGAATTTAAATTATATGTTAGCAAAGATGGTGTAGGTAGACAGGTTAAACATTTTGAAGGGTTTAAAATGGCTGAAAAATGGATGGGTTACAATAAACGAGAATGGATGGATATACTTGAAGTAGATCAAGTCAATTCTGGGATAATGTCATCTGCTTTACGTGTTCTGCATACAAAAGAAGAAGTAGAAGAAGCTACACAAGCAGAAGAAAGTATGCGTTTGTTGTACAAGAATATTGCTAATACTACCACTACATGGTCATCTAGTGATAAAGTTAAAATGTTTGTTCACAAAAATCAGGATTTTGTTCCTTTACGTTTATACGATCATATTCATTGGCCAACTATGACTAGAAAGCAATACTGGGTATTTATTAATGGAGAAGACGTCGTATAAGCGTAGCTTATTCCTTTTCTTTTAAAAAAAATAATAACCCCCACATTTCTGCAGGGGCTATTATCACAAGGAGATATAATTACTGTTTCTGTAAGATACCAAAACTAGCTTTATCACCATTTTTAGCTTTATAAGGATGTTTTAGACCTAGTATATAATTACTGCCTAAAAACTGTTCAGCTAAGTCTTCAGCTAATTCATGGATTGCATCATCTCTATCAGCTATCTCTATTTTGCTCACGTCAACCCAGAGATTCATAAAATATTCATCGTCCCATTTATTATCTATAGCGTCAAAATCTAGATCCTTTGCTACAGGATCATATTTTACACTTTCATCTTTTGCTGATCTATTTATCCACATATCGACTCCTTGTTTTTCTTTACGTTCCTCTACTTTTTTAGCTATAATGTCTTTCATAGCATTAGCTAAAGCTGTACCAATATGTTCTGTTTTGTTACTACGCTTACTCATTAGTGACTCCTATTTGTTTTGTTATTGATTAAGCTATAATTAAAGAGAACCTATTTATAGGGAATATTCCCAAGACTATTCCTTGAGTATTCCCATAGTATTCCCATATATTTTGTTTTTAGTATTAAAAGAATTATTACCAAGGGATGCCTGACAGCCATTTTTAGACAGGATTCCGAGTACTCACGCTACTAACCCTTGGATTTTGATAGTTATGAGCTATCTGAAAATTTGCCCCCAAACCTCATTAGAGGGAATTTTAGAGGGGGACTTTGGAAGTGAATACATACATCTGACTCCAACAGATCGTAACGGAGCCACCTAGCAAAACCCCTTTAACTAGGTTGCGTTAGATATGTATTCGTATATAAAGAGAACCAGTATTAGAAAATATCATATGGGTCTTTGACTACAAGACCATCATAATCAGTACATGTACCTGTTTTTATTATTTTTAAAGCATTCTTTAAAGCCTCAATTTGACCATCTTTATAATGTTTATACATTGCTTTTATATGTTTAGGGGATCTACTGTGTTGATTGTTGAGGTTTTGACGTTCATACGCCAAGATTAATCTTTCTATTTTTTGTTTAAAGCTCCAATGTCTCATGTTAACTCCTTGGTGTTTAATTGTATTTAAAGAGAAAGGGAGAATGAACCTCCCTAACTCTTTTTTAACAAAATAGTTTTATATAATGCAACTAACGATGGATCAGTTAGTTTTTCTAAATCTATTTCTAATTGTTGTTCATAGATATAGCGTCCATCATTCAACATACTTTCTGTAAAAACTATATTATCTATTATATCGTTTATAATAAAAGCTTTCATGGTCTTATGAGTTTCTTGTTCTTTTTTAGATGGATTATTTAATTCATATCCAGAATTCATTGTTAACTCCTTGTTGTTATTGTTGTTTTTTAACTAAATAAAAAGGGGGGACGAATCCCCCCTGATCTGTAACTAACCCTTATTTCTTTGTGAAGCCATACCATGTTTGAATTCTGTTTTAATCTCTGTTAAAGTAGATTTAAGTGCAGGTTTGACTTTCTTTGAATTATTTAGGGTTTTTTGTACGAGTTTGCCTAGTTTAAATGCTATTGGCATGATAGTCTCCTATTGTTAGTTATAATTAAAGAGAAAGGGGACTTGCGTCCCCTATATGTTAGAATGGTAAGTAATTGTCTGAGTCTTTGGATACTTTTAGCAAGTGATCTATGTTGTCTATTCCCTCTAGTTCAAGAAAGTCTTGATTTAAGGAATTGATCCATGCTTGGCATAGTTCTTCTGAAGATATTGAGATCTGTGAGTTTACGTGGAAAAGATTTAATGTTTTCTCAAAGTTATCTAATTGATCAGCATCTAGTGATTTTTTCCATGTATTGAACAGTTCTTGAGATGATGGGTTTTCAACTGGTATTTTATATTCGTCCATTGATTCGTAGATCTCTGATACGTAGTGGAAGTTGGCGAATTTCAACGCAACTGTTGCTAGTAGATAAACTGATATGGATAAGTATAGTAATGTTAACATGTGTGTCTCCTTGTAGGTTAGTTACTCTTACGTAGTGTAAGGATTTCATATATAAAGAGAGAGAGGGTTATAAAGATTATGTATACTGTGTGTGTACTGGATGATAGAACGAACTGAATCAATGAACCCAACCTAATACAACCCCAATACCCTGATGAACAGGGGGGTAGTACTAAGGTAACTCTCTCACTCCCATTCTAGACATAGTTTGTTCTAGAGTAATCAGGGAACTAATGTTACATTTCTACGTTGACTATTATATAGGTGTTTACGTACATTCAGTTAAAGTGATACATGAGATGGATAAAAAGTACAAGTTGGAAGTGTTTAACATGAATACAGGTAAATGGGAAGATAAAATGGTAACAATAGCAGAACTGAAAGAGTTGGTTGAAGCTGAAGATCACCAGTTAGAAAAGATACAAGCAGAGTTTGAGATAACGCAGAAAAGTATCGCAATGCAATTGGGTATGAAAGAAGATCCCAAGAGTAAGGATTAAGTTATATAATACTATAAGAGATACTAGTACTATAAAGAGTACCTAGTACTATATAACTACTAGTACTAGTATATAGTACTATATAACTTTAAAAATAATATATGATGATTGGAGTCGCAATACTATTTTTTATAAGTAGTCTTATTTACTGGTATATCGTTACGACTATGCGTCCTAAATGATAGAAATCCAGCGAATATACAACAGAAAAAAACGTTCTTTTAAGATTTACCCTAAATCTGAAGCTACTATGAAGTATATCTACTGGAAAGAGGCAGATATTGGCGAGTGGGCCCTAACAGATGATGAGTATGTGTGTGAATGTCTTGATCGTAAGACGTATACGGACAAAAATGGTGGCACAAAGACGTATGTAAAGCTGTCAGGAGGCGTGGGATGGGTAGCTCCTAGCAGTAAAATACAATTTGAGCTGAATCATGCGTACAATACGTACACAAAGACGAAGCCAGAAAAGAATTGGGATGATTATGAAGTAACATCTACCAGAGGTAAGAATACAATAAGCACATATGCACAAATGATGCTAAATGGTGGTGTGGATATGAAGAAACTAGCAAAGATATACAGACCAGATGACAAAATACCAGAAGCAACAGTACGAAGATTCTTAAAACAGAAGAAGGTAAAGATGGCAATCGAAAAAAAAGTAAAAGAAATTTTATCAGAAAAGAGTATCAACAAAGAATTTGCTATAGATAACCTATTGGTAGCGTTAGACATGGCACAGCACAAAGGTGACGTTGGCAACTTCCTCAAAGCTAACGACATGGTTATGGATCTGTTAGAAATGAAACCTAACAAGCTCATAACAACAGACTCAGTTGAGTTAATTGACACCACTAAAATCCTTGACACTATTACTGCTGAAGAAAAAAAGATGAAACTACAACGCAAGGAAGAACGTGATGAACCAAGAGAATGACGCACAAGCACAACAGTTAGAAATTGCTATACGAGCTTTACATGTAATAGCTGTAATGGCAGAGATGGAATCAAAGCAAATAAGCGAAATTGCTTTAGATGCTTTACGAGAGATGGAGACATATGGTTTGATGTACGATATGTTTGAAGATGAAGACTTTTAGTGTTTGAATACTGCCCTAAAATAAAAAGATGCTGTGGGTTTGCAGGATATGTGGGATTTAACCTGCATTGTGGCATACAGACAGGTAGTTTAAACGAAACAAACGTAGACAACATGAAATCATGTCCTAAAGACAAGAAAAAACGTAAAAAACGTAGATGAAAGATAAATCTGTATGGATTAGCACACCAAAAGGTGGCTTGGTAAAAATGTATTATAATTTTAAAAAAGCATTTATCAAATCATACACTAGAGGTGGTATAGCAGAACTAAGAAAATGGGGATGGGATATTGAAAAAAGAAACTAGACTGCTTATAAAGAAATTAAAGCAGAACATGATACTATTTGGTAAAGTTACAAACCCTAATATGTTTTCTGTACCTTCGCCAGAATTTCATTACAAAATAGCTGAAGTTTTAAGCGATAACAGCAAAAAACAAGTAAACATAATAGCACCTAGGGGTCATGCTAAATCTTCGATTGTAGGGGGCGTTTATCCCCTTTATCACATACTCCATGAAAAGGGTAGCAAGTTAATTGTATTGGTATCTAGAACTCAAGATCATGCTATTAAGTTACTGGGTACAATTAAGGATACTTTGGATTATAGCCAAGAATTACGTGCTATTTACGGATACTGGGGTCAACATAGTGCAAAACAATGGTCAAAATCTGAAATAGAGTTAAAAGATGGCAGTATGATCATATGCAAAGGTACAGGTCAGCAGTTACGTGGTATTAAAGTAGGATCACAAAGACCTACGCTAATTATTGTGGATGATCCTGAAGATGAAAACAATACCAAGACAGCAGAAGCTATGGAATCCAATTTACGTTGGTTATTACAAAGTGCTATCCCATCATTAGACCCTATTAAAGGCAAATTAGCTGTAATAGGTACACCACAGCACCAAAGATGCATGGTTGAGGTATTAAAAGATATGAAAGGCTGGACAAATATGCATTTTGCTCCAGATATGGATAAAGGCATTGCATTATGGGAAGAATGGCAACCTATTAAAAAACTTCAGACCAAAAAAGAAGAATTGGAATCTATTGCCAGAGTATCTGTTTTTTATCGAGAGTATTTGTGTCAGATCATTGGAGATGAAGATCAATTATTTAATGAAAAATATTTTAAGTACCATGACTATGATTATACCATAGATGCAGATGG
>VMHT01009687.1_pt1 | contig 16382 bp, 19 predicted proteins | sample 4693611 | NCBI WGS metagenome assembly VMHT01 (sample SAMN12280063, study PRJNA550983) | marine metagenome | isolation source: seawater sampled from same location over 5 years 0.02-0.2 micron viral filtrate | place: USA: collected off the coast of southern California halfway between the port... ... | reverse complement strand
TTCGTCACTTCGAGTGGCCCGACGTGAGTCGGGATGTATCGAGAAGTGTTTTAAGTTCCAACTTCAAAAGGTTCTCGATACGCCGTTATTTTCGTTTCCACTCAAATACCGCCACTCGAACTGACGCGCTTAACTTTTCAAATACAGATTGCCACGTCGTCGCTCTTCTCCTCGCAATGAGGTTGCTATTTTCCTCATCACTAGTGAATGAAATGGGCGGGGCGATCTTTTGCAGTGAAGAGTGAAAAGTGAGTAGCGAAAAGTTAATACACTCCGTCACTTCGAGTGTCCCGACGAGAGTCGGGATGTATCGAGAAGTGTTTTAAGTTCCAACTTCAAAAAGTTCTCGATACGCCGCTATTTTCGTTCCACTCCAATATCGCCACTCGAACTGACGCGCTTAACTATTCAAATACAGATTGCCACGTCGGCACTTCCCTTCTCGCTATGGCCTTGCTAATCACCACACTCAAAACATTTCATTAATTGAGGACTTATTTTAATATCTTCAGAGCCTTTAAGAGGTTTGTTTAGCAATTCTCTTTCGATAATAATACGGTGAAACTCCTTTGCATATTCCACTAAATTATCCCTTCGGGATTTTATTTTTTCCGTGATCTCTTTGCTGTTCTGCTCCGCGATATTTTTGGGCCAAACTTTAAAAGCATCGGCAATAGCATCATCGGTCAATAAATCTTGCAGTTTTTTTGCTTCCGCAATAAAGATTTCAAGTGGGGTTTCGGTGAGGAAATAAACATCGCTAGGATAAACCAACCCGGGCATATGCTTGATCTCTTTCTCAAATGGTCTTACTTCCGGCTCAATATTTTTATTGGAAATTATCCCCGGAATTATACCGCCCAGATTAAAAAAGGCATTATCGCGATCTCCGGCCAGGGGAATGGCTTTAAAATTTTCGCCTTCCTTTTGAACTACCCAACCCCATTGTTTGGCGTGCCTGTCCCAATCGCCAATAAGCATGTCGAATAAGCGCAATCTTACAAATGCATTTTTATCTATGGAAACCTGTGCAGGATTTTCTTCTTTTAATTCTTGTAGGTTTTTGGTGTCTAAGATTTTATATACATTTTTATAGTCTGTCCAGTTCTCTTCGCCTTCGGTTTCATACTCTAGTAGAAATAAGCGATTTCCATATTTTTCATTGTATGGCTTTCCCAGAAACTCCTGTTTCGGTACAAAAACTACTTTAGGATGAGTATGCAGAACTCCTGCTTTTTCAGAAAGAGAAGCTGCCAGAATTGCGCCATAAGGATGCGAGGCCGAAATGGCGTCTATTACGATATTTTCAAGACCAAGGCTGCGAGCAAATTCGGGAACGTGGGTGGATGGATCTTTGTTTACACTACGCAGGGAATATAAAAAACCGTTTTTATCTTTTAAGCGAAGCGAGTGGGTTTGGGTGCCGCCACCTTCTTTTACAATCTCCACTCCTCCATATAGGCTATCTAGAAAAAGCACGGGAACTTTTACCGGGCTAGTCCAGGCTTCGCGGTAATTGTCACCCTGCATGATATCCTTAAGTTCATTCGCTTCATACAAGCTACTGGCGGCTACCTCTACCGAATCATGTCTTCGGAAATCTATGTTTTCCAGATCATCAAATTCCTGTATAGTGACCGTCTCAAATTCCTTATCTGTGCTGGAAACTGAAAAATAAATCAGTCCTATAAAACCGATAAGGAGGATAAAAACTAACCAAATCAGTTTTTTCATTTTCTGTGATTTTAGATAGGTCTAAAAATACAGATTTATGAATTATTCTAGTAACAAAAAGGATGTAGCTGTTGAGGTTTTACTCGATAATCGAGTTCAAATGCTCGGAGACCTACCTCAAAATCAAATTATATTTTCAATTATAATGATTCAAGAGCTTGCTCCGGAGTTGTTTACTTGAATTTCATTAAGAAGATCGGTGAGTTGATAAAGGGAAGCGGTAGAGATAACGTCTTTGTAAATTTTAATGTTTTTCTCTTTAGATTCTATAAGAAAGCTGTTCCTGTATTTTCGTATAGCTGTAATTTCAGATATCTCTATACTTTTTGGAAAAAGCGAATTTTTAGTAAGAACGTTATTTTCTATTTGTAAATACTGAAATTTATTTTGATAATACCAGGTGCCAATTTCCAGAAGCCCAAGAATAAGCCAGGCATACACAAAGAAAAATTGAAAATCGGATAATAATGATATAAGGCCCATTACTAAAGAAGCTATACCATTAAATAGCCGGAAGTTTAGTCGTTTCTTTTTGAAGTAAATGATCACGCTTAAAATTTTGATCTAAAATAAATAAAAACCTTATTGTTATAGTAATTCCTGAATTTTTTCTTCCAATTCATCTCCGCTAAGGTTGCGTGCAAACACTTTGCCTTCAGAATTTATAAGATAATTGGAAGGAGTTTTTCTAATCCCGTAATTGGTAAAAACCGGGCCTTCCCAGCCTTGAAGACTGCTAAGTTGTGGCCACTTTAAATTATCTTTTTCAATAGCCTTAACCCATTCTTGCTGCTCTGTGTCTCGGGAAACAGCAACAATTTCAAGTCCGTCTGATTTATATTTTCGATATAGCTTTTTTAGTTCCTGGTTTTGCATTTTGCTGGGATAACAGGTAGATGCCCAAAATTGTAAAAGGGTTACTTTCCCGGTTAATTCTGAAAATTTTTTTGTTGCACCATCGGGTTTGGGTAATTCAAAATCGGTGTACTGTTCTCCAAGTTGTGGGATATTATCGTTATTCAAAAAGGAAAGGATCCGCTTTCCAAAAGAACTCTGCTTGATTTCTTCCGGGAACATTTCGAAATATTTGCCGGTAGTTTCCTGGCCCCATTTTCCGGAAACTTCATAAAGCATACGAAGGCTTATTAGAGCGTTAGGATTGTTTTCAATGAAAGTTTCCTGGCGTTTTCTAAGTTCGGCATCACTAATTTTATCAAAACCCTTATAAATAGATTTTTCTTCCTCAACTAGTTGTTGGGAGACAGAGCCGGTAACTTCTGCATCCTGGAAATCTACATTGCTGGCATTAAAACACATAGGTTTATCCTGCAGCCATACTTCTTTGAATTTAGAACGATCTTTAGTATGAAGCATTACCCACATTCTGGGCTCGGGGAGTTTGGTGTTAAATTTAAAGCTGTTGTGTTGTACTTTTGCGGAATCTAAAGTTTCGCCGTTAACCAAGTCCCGAAAATACAGCCAGCTGCCATCTTTTATATCCTTAGTTTTCCCTATTAAGGAAAAGGTAGATTCCTGGGCCTGAACCGGAGTGAGTATAAACAGAATACCGAAAATGATAAAAACTAATCGCATGGATCAACGAATTTAAAGGGCAATGCGTTGAAGATAAGCATTAAATCTAGATTGGATGTAAGAAGGTTTTGTGAGAAATAACTTGATCTAGAATTCTTATAGATTATTTCAGGTGTTTTTTCCTAATTGACCACCTAAGACAAAACCAATCCCGATTAAAAATCCAATGATAATTGCACGAGTAATACCGGCGATACCATCACTAAACACGAGATAAATTAATATCCCGATCAATAGAACAAAAAGGCCAGCTTTTGTAGTTTTATTCATATTTTAAATCGGGTTTGAAATGAATGAATTATTGTTTGGCCTCTGGAAATTTCCACTTCCAAAAGCGAAATTTTCCGGTGAGCAGAAAAGGAACTCCTGCACCGACTAACATACCCGCAAAGAAATTTAAATTAAGAACTTCAAAATTAGAGCTCCAGATGAGTCCGGCGGTTATAAGAAAAAGGCCAAATAATCTTGCTTTATTCACAGTTTGAAAAAATATGGGGTGAGATTAACCTGCTACAATAGCTTTTAAAGCAAAGTCTAAGAAAATAACCAGCATAAATGCGGTAAAAATGATTCCTACTAGTTTTAAAGTATTGATGCGATCTTTCATATTTATATTTTTAGTTACACAAAGATTTTGAGAAATGTTTCGAAGTAAAATCAGTTTGATTTTGGAAACATTAATTCCTGAAAAATTCAGTTTTTCTCAACAAATTTTAACAAAACTAACGGTAAATATAAGGAATTCTATATGTTTTATCCAAATTTAATCTTAAATACAGGTGTTTTATATGTGTTTTGGTTAAAAGATTACAAGTTTTTCAAAATTCTTTCTTTGGTAAAGAAGCTAACTATTTTCGGTTAAATTTTTTCTTTTCTGATAGTATCTAAAAATAAGCAGAATCAAGGCTATTTGTAGGATAAGAGAAAAAATAGAAGCTTCAAATCCGAATTTTCCTCCGTTTAAAATATTTTCTTCAGCAATATTAAATTCAACGATAGAATAGAATTCCTGGCCACTTACATTAAAACCAAAATAAGCTTGAAATAAATTCCAGCTAAAGTGCAGGGAAATAGGAAACCATAGGTTTTTGGTATAAATATAGGAAAGGCCCAATAATATCCCGGCGCCAAATAGGCCTGCAAGTGCTATCCAGCTGAGATTAGGATTAAAACTATGAGCCAGCGCGAATAATAAAGAAGAAATAATTAAAGCGATATAATTATTAAAACTATACATTAAATTCCTTTGAATATAGCCTCTGCACAATAGTTCTTCGCTAATACTTACAGCCATAAAAACTCCAATAGATAATAAAACTTCCTCTAAATCGAGGTTGAAATTTTGAACATTAATTTCATTTAATACTATGAGCAGAAAGAAGCCTGTAGCCATTACTATAAGTCCTATTATAACGCCTGCAAGAAGATCGAACCCGCGATCTTTAATCTTTAAGCCCAGCTCTTTAAATTTTCTTTTTTCAACAAATCTCATAAAGACATAGAGAACTGTAAGTGTTGCCAGTAAAGTAGCTATGGTTAGAATAAATGACTGGGTGGTGGTTGGTTGTAATTCTTCCTCAAAAGATATACCTGCTATTATATATCCTATTATTTGAAATATAGCTACAATAATAACATAAGGGAAAATAAGAAGTAGTACTCTTATCCACCCCATTTTTTTATCGTCTCTTTCCATTTTTAATATTCGGGAATGCTTATATTTGTTGGGGTTTCAGTTCAATTTGGTTTAAGAAATCGGTGAGTTTGTATAATGACTCATCTTCCATTAGATCCTTGTCGATCTTAATTTTAGCTTGCCTGGTTTCAAGTGTAAAACTGCTTTTAAACTTCCAAATTGCGGTAAGTTCGTTAACTTTTATGCTTTTAGGGAAAAGGGAATTTTTGGTTAGTCTGCCTTCCGTAATATATAAGTATTGATGTTTCTTTTTAAAATACCAGGTGCCCAGCTGCAGTAGCCCAAGTAAAACCCAGGTATAATAAATAAGCGAGAAGTTATTTAGAAGCACTATTGCGATGCCAATAATTAAAAATCCTATCCCGGAATAAAGTTGATAATTAAGCTTTTTCTTTTGGTAATAGATCACGGTTTAGGATACTTTTAAAGTGCATTTATATTGGGTTATTCCAACCGTCTAATGCGGCTTCTATAGTGAAATCGAGTAGGTAAACTGCCATAATTATTAAACCGATTATCCCTATGATTTCCAGGAAAGTATAGTTGCGTTTCATAGATGTATTAAATTCCTAAAAGTCCTTGTTTAAAATGCTCCCAATCTGAAAGTATTAAATACACCACGATAAGCGCTACACCTATTAAAAAAATACTGGTTTTGGAGAATTTCTGAGTTTTCTGTTTTTCCATAGCTTGTTTTCGTGATAAGTAGATAAAAATATTAAAATGTTACAAAAAACTACTGGAAAAATTAATTTTTAATGATTAAAATGAAAATTGCGATAAATATGCCAGGTTTTCCCATCGTGCTTTAAAAGGCTGAAATTTTCGATCGAAAAGGAATCAGTAAATTCGCGCGTTTTAAAATCTTCCCAGGCTTTGGGGAATTGTTTATGATGAAGATCTCGAGAAGCGAGGGTGATATGCGGATGAATCTTAGAAAAAGTTTCGTGCTTTTCTAAGCTGAAATTTTTCATAAAAATTTGCTGTAAGTCGGCGTGCAGGTTGATTATTTCTTTGTGATTCTCAATATTTATAAAGATCACTTTTTGACCGAATCTTCCGAAATCTTTTAGATTAAGCGGGAAGCTTTTTTGATTTTCAGCAAAGCTTTTTAAACTATCAATTAGTTTTCCTTCTTCGGTTTCTGGAATTTTAAATGGAATTTGTAGCGTAATATGCGCCGGCAGTTTCAACGCGTGTTTTGCCCCGTACTTTTCGGCAATTTCCAGCTTCAACGATTTTATTCGCTTATTTATTTCTTCCGGAGGAATTATTGCGAGAAAATATAATGGCATTTCAGTTGAAATTTGAATTGACACTGCTTTAATTTCCGAAGAAAATTTTACAAACCCTTAGAAAAACGCTTTTAACTACCTGCACAAACTGCCAGGAATTTAAAACTGACTTCTTTCAGCAATAAAAACGGTTTTCTTATTAAAATAATAGATGATCAAACCAAAGGTGAACAACAGTAGATTTTGCACCAGGCTGTCTACCATAAAATTTAGATCGTCTCCCGTTGCCACTTTTATGAATTTTCCAAGTATGGAGAGTCCGGGGCCAATCATCATGATAATCGCCCAAAAGTGAATTGCCGTTTTTGCCAGTCTGTGTTTATTAAAAAGTAGATATAACAGCGCTAATTCTATAACTATTGCAATTAATCCCAGAAGGTTGCCGGTAACCACCATATAGGTGTTCCAGATTAGTAGAAGAAAAATATAAGCAATAAGCAGTCGGTAGAACCACCTGTTTTTAAAAACCGTTTCCATAAGGACTTATTTTGTAGCTTTTTTGGCTGGTGCTTCTAAATCTACAATTTTTTGATGTCTAAGCAAATCTTCGAAAGTTTCGCGTTCCCTAATTAAATGCGCTTGGCCATTATACCATAAAACTTCAGCGGGACGGTAGCGAGAATTAAAATTGCTGGCCATAGAGAAAGAATAGGCGCCGGCATTGCTAAAAGCGAGGATATCGCCTTCGGTAATTTCGGCTATTCTACGGTTGTTGGCGAAGGTATCGGTTTCGCAAATATAACCTACCACCGAGTAAAATCTGAATTTCCCATCGGGATTGGAAATGTTTTTAATATCGTGGTGGGACCCATAGAACATAGGCCTAATTAAATGATTAAAACCTGAGTCTACCCCGGCAAAAACCGTGGAGGTTGTTTGTTTTATCACGTTTACCTTAGCAAGGAATTTACCGGCTTCACTCACCAAAAATTTTCCCGGTTCAAAAACCAGGGTAAGTTCACGGCCGTATTCTTCACAGAAATTTTCAAAACGCTGGGTGAGCTTTTCTCCTAATTCCTCAATATCGGTTTCAATATCATTTTCCCGGTAAGGCACTTTAAAACCACTCCCAAAGTCAAGGAACTCAAGGTTTTTAAAATTTTTAGCCGAGTCAAAAAGAATTTCAGAAGCGCGAAGAAAAACTTCAATATCCAGGATATCGCTTCCGGTGTGCATATGTATCCCGTTTATGGTCATTCCGGTATTTTCAACAATACGCAGTAAAAGCGGCATTTGATGAATGGAAATTCCAAATTTTGAATCTACGTGCCCCACCGAAATTTTAGAATTTCCACCGGCTAAAATATGCGGATTTATACGAATACAAACCGGCACCTCTGGATGCTTAGCTCCAAACTGCTCTAAAATGGAAAGGTTGTCTATGTTTATTTGAACGCCCAGTCTTACTACTTGTTCAATCTCTTCTAAAGAAACTCCGTTTGGAGTGTAAATAATATCTTTTGGAGCAACCCCCGCTTCCAGTGCAAGTCTTACTTCCTGGATAGAAACGGTATCCATCCCGCTGCCAAGTGAGTTTAAAAATTTTAGAATAGAAATATTAGAAAGTGCTTTTACCGCGTAATGAATGCGCAGATCTTTAATTTCTGGAAAAGCATTTTTTAAACGATTGTACTGAAAGGCAATTTTTTCGGCATCGTACACATATACCGGGCTTTCGAATTCCCGGGCAACAGCAAGTAGATCTTGATTGGTCATAACAGCTAAAAAATTAGTTGGCAAAAAAGAGGAGAAATATCAACTCTTACAAACGCAAGTTCCAAAAATAACGAATTCCCTTAAATTGTTAAGATTAAAGAAACACATCTTTTTCCAGGGTCTTAGCTTGCAGCGGCTATGGCGCTTTCTCTTCGTTTTCTTAAAAGAATAATTGCCGTGGCGATAAAAACACCGAGTCCGGCCATAATTGCTCCTACCAGCGAGGCCGAAGTAAAGCTATACCCAAAGGCAATAGGTAGCCCGGCAAAATAAGCGCCGGAGGCATTCCCCATATTAAAAGCGCTTTGGTTCATAGAAGATCCTAAACTTTCTGAGCCCTTAGCAGAGTTGATCATGACCATTTGAATTGGAGTGGAAAGACAAAAAGCGATCGTGGCAATAAGGAAAGTCATGACCAAAATTGCGATTTGATTTTCGGCAACATAGGCATTGGTGATAAGAGCGATAACCATTAAAATCATACTCATAATCACAGCATAGATCGGTGAAAATTTCTCGGCCAGTTTTGCGCCTATCAGATTTCCGATAACCATTCCCAGTCCCGCTAAGATCATCACGTAACTTACAATCCCTTCAGGATGCCCGGCTACTTTGGTAATTAAGGGAGCGATATAACTATACCAGGCAAAAAAGCCTCCGGTACCAATGGTAGTAAGTAAGATCACCATCCATAGTTCGCCGCGCTTCAAAACGTTCAGGTCTTTTCTAATTCCTGCAGAAGAAGATTTTGGCAATTCTGGCATCCAGAATTTTACACTGGCGATAGCCATTAAACCTACTACACCCACAAGCATAAACGAAACGTTCCAACTAAAGTTATGGCCTAAATAAGTACCCAGCAGTACGCCAATTACGTTGGCTAAGGTTAATCCGGTGAACATTGTAGCGATCGCCTGGGCCGATTTTCCGGGTTTTGCGAGTTGCCCGGCAACCACGGCGCCAATTCCGAAGAAAGCTCCGTGTGGTAAACCAGATAAGAAACGGGAAACCAATAAAAGTTCATAAGAATTAGCAAAAGCCGAAAGCGAATTAAACACTGTAAACCAAACCATAAGTAGGAGTAGGGTTTTATGCGCAGGCCACTTACCGCCAAAAGCAGTTAATATTGGAGCACCAATCACCACCCCTAAAGCATAGGCAGAAATAAAATGCCCGGCCTGCGGAATACTGATGTCTAAAGCCGAAGCTACATCTGGCAGAATTCCCATGATCACGAATTCGGTCATTCCAATTCCGAAGCCTCCAATAGCAAGGGCAATAAGTGCTTTATTCATTTTTTAGGTTCAGTTTTTAGCAAAGGACAAAATTAAAAGAGATAATACTAATAAAATATAAAATGACTAAAATTCTACGATAAGCTTATAGTTGCGAAATCGCAGTAATGGCGCACATTTTGAAAATTGGCAATCCTTAAAGAAAAGCTAAATTTTTCCGCGGAAATAGATTATAGCAGGGCTGGGGATATCCTAAAAAAGATTGGTACAATAGCTATACATTTGTTACTTTTGCTAACCGTAATTAATACTGAAGAAATAGCTGATTATGAACATACACGAATATCAAGGAAAAGAAATTTTAAGCAGTTTTGGCGTACGCATTCAGCGTGGTTTAGTTGCACATAATGCAAAAGAGGCCGTAGATGCCGCTAAAGAACTAACCGAACAAACCGGTACCGGATGGCACGTTATAAAGGCCCAGGTACACGCGGGAGGCCGTGGAAAAGGTGGTGGTGTAAAACTTGCCAAGAACTTAAAAGAGGTAGAAGAAGTTGCAGGAAACATTATTGGAATGGACCTGGTAACACCACAAACTTCTGCCGAAGGTAAAAAAGTACACCAGGTGTTGGTTGCCGAGGATGTTTATTATCCTGGAGATAACGAGCCAGAAGAATACTATATGTCTGTACTGCTTAACCGTTCAACCGGGCGTAATATGATTATGTATTCTACTGAAGGTGGTGTAGATATTGAAACTGTTGCTGAGGAAACTCCGCATTTAATTTTCACCGAAGAAATAGATCCTGCAACAGGACTTATGCCGTTTCAGGCTAGAAGAATAGCTTTTAACCTTAAGCTTAGCGGTACTGCTTTTAAAGAGATGACCAAGTTTGTAATGTCACTTTACACAGCTTTTGATAAATCTGATTCTTCTCTTTTTGAGATTAACCCGGTTTTAAAAACAAGTGATGATAAAATTCTTGCAGTAGATGCAAAAGTAACACTTGATGATAATGCGCTTTTCCGTCATAAAGACTATGCTGAAATGCGTGATATTCGTGAAGAAAATCAAACTGAAGTTGAAGCTAAGGAAGTTGGACTTAACTATGTAGACCTTGACGGAAACGTTGGTTGTATGGTAAACGGTGCCGGACTTGCAATGGCAACAATGGACCTTATTAAACAAGCCGGTGGAGAACCTGCAAACTTCCTTGACGTTGGTGGTACAGCCGATGCCAAGCGAGTTGAAGAAGCTTTCCGTTTGATCTTAAAAGATGATAAAGTAGAAGCCATCCTGGTAAATATCTTTGGAGGTATTGTTCGTTGTGACCGTGTGGCACAGGGAATTGTAGATGCCTATAAGAATATGGGTGACGCTGTGAATGTGCCAATTATTGTGCGTTTACAGGGAACCAATGCAGATATCGCCAAGAAATTAATTGACGATAGCGGATTTAAGATCCACTCGGCTGTTCAATTCCAGGAAGCTGCAGATAAAGTACAGGAAGTACTTAAATAATCCCGAAGCTTCGGGATAGGAATTTATTTTCTGTTGAATTTAAGACTGTCTAAAGTTTGAATTAGACTGTCGGGAAAGTTTTACAATTCGTCATTCTGAATTTATTTCAGAATCTAAGTTGATAAGAATTTTAGAAGCTGAAACAAGTTCAGCTTGACGCAAGAAGGACTTTCCGGATAGTTGTAACATACCAAACTTTAGACAGTTTTTTTATGCGCTAATTTTAAGTGGTTGTTTCTGTTAAAATAATATAAATCTGTAACATTTAGAGGTTTAACCCAGTCTTTAAAATGTATAACCTTTAAAATTTATATTATGAAAACTTTAAAAGTAGTATTATTTGCATTAGCTATTAGCGCCGGAAGCCTACTTCACGCTGCACCAAAAGATTTGCCCGAAACCTCAGAAGTTGCTTTTAATAAGGAAATTCAGCAGTTATTGAAAAACGCTGAGATCACGGTTGAAAAAGATGTAGTTGCCTATTTAATAGTTAGGTTTAATTGCAAGAATGAAATGGAAGTGCTTTACGTGGGGTCAAAAAATGTGGAAGCCGGAAAAAAGATTAAAAAGTGTTTAAACAATAAAGAGATCAAAACTGTTTTAGACCCTTCAATTAAAACCTATAAGCTGCCAGTAAGATTAAAAGCCTAGTATTTGCTTCAATCAAAAAATGAAAAGAAATAAAAAACCCGGTTCATCACCGGGTTCTATTTTTTGTAAACGATCCAAATTTATTCTGCTCTATTGGGATACCATTCCAGCATTTCCACTTCAATATCCTGGTTTCCTTCGTTCACCAACGTCTTAAATTTTTCCACATCGGCAAAACCATCTTTACCTCTAAAATGGAAAGGAATTACCTTTTTAGGGGCAAAAGCTAAAACTCCATCTGCCGCATCTTCTACGGTCATGGTGTATGGTAAATTCATAGGCACCAAAGCGATATCTATGTCTTCCATATTTCGCATTTCAGGAATATCTTCGGTATCGCCGGCGATGTAAAGTCTTTGTCCGTTTTTTTCAACTACATAGCCGTTACCACGGCCTTTAGTATGAAAAGCATCGGGATCTTCCGGAAGATTATACATAGGGATGGCTTCAATATAAAAGTCCATTACCTTTGTAGTCGCGCCGTTGTCTAAAGTTCTAAGAACGCTGTTTAATTCTTCAGGTAACTGATCTTTTACGGCCTGCGGTACGATTACATGAACGCCTTCAAGATCCATAGCCTGTAAAGTCTCGGCACTCATATGGTCTCCGTGAATATCGGTGATTAGAATGAAATCTGGTTTTTCCATTCCCTCAAATGCTTCAGCACCTCCAACGGGATCCAGGTAAAAAGTTGCGTCTCCCCAATTTATTACTGCGGTAGCGTGAGAAATGGGCTGAATATCTATAGAAGCAGTGTCAGCCGCTGTTTCGTTTTGTGCTACTTCAGAAGTGTTTTCTGTTTTTGCTTCTGTATCTTCGTTTTCTTTGTTTTCATTTTTACAGCCAGTAAATAGAATTCCCGCTGCAAGTAAAGTCAATAAATATTTCATATTTGGTTGTTTTGTATTAAAAATAAGGAACCAAAGATAAACTGACTTAGGATTTGTAAAATTTTAAGAAAGATTCAATCGCATTTTGATATCGCCTCGTGAGTAAGGATTATTTTCTCCAATAGGAATTTCCCTGAACCCATATTTTTTATAGATATAGATCGCATTTTCAAGCTTTCGATTAGAAAAAATAATAAGATGATCCCAACCTTGCTTTTTAGCGAAATTTAGAGTGTGTTCCATTAATTTCTGGCCTATTTTCTTTCCCTGGTATTCGGGGCTAACTGCCATTTTAGTAAGTTCAAAAACACCTTCTTCCATTTTCATTAGGGCTACACAACCAATAATCTTTTCGTCATCTTTTACGAAAAAAATATTTCCACCGGTTTCAATAATATATTTTTTAGGTTTCCCCAGCACTTCTTCATCGTGGGGTTCTACCCAAAAATACTTTTCTAACCAGGCCAGGTTAAGGTTCTTAAAATCTTCGGCATATTGTGATTGGTAAGAGATTATTTCCATTTTTTTACTGAAATTTCTGGCTAAAATAATAAATAAAGCTTTTTATGTAGATTGCCTTAAAGTAAAGAGCGAATTGCAAATTATTCTTTACTTTCACGCTTGGCTGATTAATCAAAATTAAATTTATGAAAAAGCTTTCGGTGAATTTCCTGTTTCTGTGTTCTTTTATACTATTGAATGCCTGCTCTTCAGCATTAAAGACCGAGGAGAAATCGGTTAGTATTCTTCCTCCTGAAGAACTTTATGGCGACTTGTTTTATGAAGTGCAGGAAAATGAAAATTTGTTTGCCGATAGTAAGACTTTCGTAGATGCGGTGCCACGTAACGCTCCTAGAGAGATCAGGGAAAAGTATGCAGAAGAACAACCGGAAACCAATGCTGAATTAAAAGATTTTATAAACCAGAATTTTAGAATTCCGGAAGAAGCCAGCACTTATAAAACCGATTCTTCTTCGATTAACCTGCATATAAAAAAATTATGGGATGTGCTTAAACGCCCTGCCGATGAACAGGTTTCAGGTACTTTGATCCCTTTGCCAAATCCGTATATTGTTCCCGGCGGGAGGTTTCGTGAGATCTATTATTGGGATAGTTATTTTACGATGCTGGGGCTTCAGGAAGATGGGGAAATTGAAACCATCAGAAATATGGTAGATAATTTTGCCTGGCTCATCGAAACCTATGGTTTCATTCCTAACGGAAATCGCACCTATTATTTAAGTCGTTCTCAACCACCATTTTTCGCAAAAATGGTAGAACTACTGGCCGATATTGAGGGAGAACAAGTTTATTCAGAATATCTTCCCGCTTTGCAAAAAGAATATGATTTCTGGATGAAAGGCAGCGAAAATAAAGAATTAGAAGCTTACAAAAGAGTTGTGAAACTTCCGGGTGGCGAAATCCTTAATCGCTATTGGGATGATAAAAATTCACCAAGACCTGAAAGCTATCGCGAGGATGTGGAAACCGCTGAAAAAGCGGTGACTAAATATCCAGATCGAAGCAGGGAAGAGGTATATCGAGATTTAAGAGCCGCCGCCGAATCTGGATGGGATTTTTCAAGCAGGTGGCTAAGTATTAACGGTAATGGCGATTTTAATCTTTACAGCATTCATACTACGCAAATAATTCCGGTAGATCTTAACAGCTTGCTCTATAACCTGGAGCAGACGCTTGCCCATACCTATGAATTAGAAGAAGCTGAAGAAAAGGCTGAAACCTTCCGAAGAAAAGCAGAAAATAGAAAAGCTGCTATTCAGAAATATCTGTGGGAAGAAGAGACAGGTTTTTATTTCGACTATAATTTTAAAAATGAAAATACTACAGGAATCTATTCCCTTGCCGGAGTTTATCCGCTTTTTATTGAAATTGCAGAAGAAGAGCAGGCAAATAAAGTCGCCACTTCGCTGGAACGGGTTTTTCTTAGGCCTGGAGGCCTGGTAAGCACCCCGCACAATACAGGGCAGCAATGGGATGCACCCAATGGCTGGGCTCCGTTGCAATATATGAGTATTGAAGGGCTTCGTAATTATAATAAAGACCAGCTGGCTTCAGAAATCAAGCGAAGATGGTTAGATCTTAATCAAAACGTATATAAGAATACTTATAAGTTGCTTGAAAAATATAATGTGGAAGACTTGAGTAAAGAAAGTGGAGGCGGAGAATACCCTACCCAGGATGGTTTTGGCTGGACTAATGGAGTTTACCAAAAACTGTCAAAAGAATAATAGGAAAGAAAATTTAAATTTTCTTTCCTATTTGATCTGATAGGCTGTAGCTTATAGTTTCTGCAGCTATAACCATTATTTTATTAAGATTTTGGAGCTTTTTATTTATAAGGTTCTTTTATAAAATCTGTTATAAAAAAAGATAATGCTTTGCCAACCTGCACCGGACTTGTAGAGCTTGGGGCAGCTTCGCAAATGTGTAAATATTTACAATTTTTTTCTTCAGAAGTAAGCTGAAGAAAGTTTCGAACCATATTCAAGGCAAAACCAGAAGGGGATTGTGCGCTGCTGGGAAAATTTATGATCGCATCACAGTCTAATTCTAAACCAAAAGGCTGTTTATTTATAAATTCCAGCTGGGAATTAAAAGCGGCCATTTTCCCCTGGTGAGTTTGTAAAATAAGGTCTTCAAAAAGATGAAATTTAATGTTGGAGACCGACTTTATTTCATCGAAAATATATTGTGGGGTGTAATTTTTATGCAACCCGAAAATTGCATATTTCCCGAGGAACCCGTCACGCTGGGCAAAACTGAAACCATTGCCACTATGCCGGTGTTCTAGCTTCCTAAGATCGGTGTGCGCGTCTATATTTAAAATATTTAGTGGTTTTTTTATGGCTTTAGAAGTGCCTTTTATATTACCAAAAGCATTATTGTGACCCCCGCCAATTATAATTGGAATTTTTCCTGCGGAAACTATTTTCTCCACCAGGAAGCTTACTTTCTCATCGATTTTTTTTACCAGGTCACCAAGCTTTGTATAATAATTAGGATCCTCATTATCTATATTGGCTGCTTTTTGCATTTCGGTGTTACAGTCAATTTCACCGAGTAGCAAAATATTTTCAGCATTAGTAAACTCGTTTTCCTGAATATTCAAAAAGGAATTCAAACAGGCTTCCCAAGCTTTCGAAGCACCCGGTTTTCCATGGTTGGCTCTAATCCCAATATCTTCCGGAATTCCAAAAAGCACAAATTTGGCTTTACTCTTTGATATTTCTTCAAGATTTTCAATAAAACTGATCTTTTCTCCCAGGCGCGTTTCACCTTCTCTTTTCGAGACCAGTTTTTCTATGGTTCTATAGTTGTATGATTTTAAACCGTCCATTGTTATACCGCTTTTCCGTTTATAAAAACCGACTCAATAGAATTTGTACCGAAGGCATAGGGCAGAAAGGTATAAGAAGGAATTTCTTTGGTTAGTATAAAATTAGCCTGTTTTCCTTTAGTGATACTACCGTGGGTTTTGCTAAGTTCCATGGCATAAGCGCCATTTATCGTGGCAGCGTTTATGGCTTCTTCTGGAGTCATTTTCATTTTTATGCAAGCCAGGGAAACTACCAAATTCATGTTTCCGCTAGGCGTACTTCCCGGATTAAAATCGGTTGCCAAAGCTAACGGCAACCCAGAGTCTAGCATTTCTCTAGCGGGAGTATACGGAATACTTAAAAATAGGGAGCAGGAAGGAAGCGCAACCGGCATTGTGGTTGTTCCTTTTAAACTTTCAATATCTTCGGGGCGCATTACTTCCAGGTGGTCTACACTTAAAGCTTTGTGTTCTATTCCCGCCTGAATTCCGCCGATAGCATTAAATTGATTGACGTGTATTTTAGGTTTTAAACCGAATTTTTTCGCTGCGGAAAGCAATTTATGAGTATCCTCCACGCTGAAATATCCTTTTTCACAAAAAATATCTATGTATTCTGCCAGGTTTTCTTCGGCTACTTTTGGTAAGATTTTCTCAATAACCAAATCCATATAGGCATCCGGTTTTTCTTTGTATTCTTTCGGGATAGCATG
>VMHT01150420.1_pt1 | contig 16384 bp, 19 predicted proteins | sample 4693611 | NCBI WGS metagenome assembly VMHT01 (sample SAMN12280063, study PRJNA550983) | marine metagenome | isolation source: seawater sampled from same location over 5 years 0.02-0.2 micron viral filtrate | place: USA: collected off the coast of southern California halfway between the port... ... | reverse complement strand
TACAAGTATAAGTGGGGATAATCATTTAGATATTGCAGCGAACGCTAGTTACTTAAACTTAAGATCTCCTAATAATAGTATATTTTATAGAGCAAGCAGTGATCACGCTTTTAGAGACGCAGGCGGCTCGAATGAATACTTAAGAATAAAGACATCCGGAACAACCGCTGGTAATGTTGGTATAGGGACTACTAGTCCTACATCTGCTCTCCACGTGGTGGGCACACAGGTATATAAGGGTTATGTTAAATTTGAAAACACCGTTCACGCTATTAGGTTGGATTTAAAAAGCTCATCTCATACTGCTAATATTTACATGGACGGTACCGGTGGAGTTATTTCAGGTGGAGGGTTGCTTTTTAACACACCTACAGCTAGAACGCATTTTATGGAGTCTGGAACGCCTAAAATGTCTATAATATCTGGTAACGTAGGTATTGGAACAACTAGTCCTAGTCAAAAGCTTGAAGTTGCTGGAGTTATACCTAAAATATATGTAAATAGTTCTAACAATACCGGTGGATCTATAATTTTTGATGATAACTTATCTACGGGTACTGAAATACAAGGAACACAAGGTAATGTTATATTCAAACAGTCTGGGTCTGAAAAAATGCGTATCGCTTCTACTGGTAATGTTGGTGTTAATGATACAAACCCAACAAAAAAATTAGTGGTTAACGGTGAAACTAAGTTTTACGAGTATACCGGAGCTCACTTGACTAATCAAGCCACTTCAAACTTTAACTTTGATACACTTGCAAATAACACGGCTTCATCATCGGGTGGTAGCGTAGGTGCTTTTATTAAGTTAACAGGAACACCTCCTGGAGCTACAGGAAGATGGTCTGCTTTTAGAGCTAGAGCTTACGGGGAAAACGCTAAAGGTAATACCGATGAGATGATTAATTTCTTTGCTGAATATAGAAATTATACATCTACGAATGCGGTGACATTAGGTAGTCATGCAGGCTTAAAAGTAAACAGCTTAGGTGTAGGCGGGTTAGCAACAGTAACTAATAATTACGGTGTATATTTAAACCCAGGGACAGCAGCTACACACAATTATGGTGTTTATCAACTAGGTAGCACTGTAAAAAACTTTTTTCAAGGCAAAGTAGGTATCGTAAATGCGTCACCTATATATGCTCTTGATGTTACTGGCTCTATAAGAGCTAGCGTCCAAGGTAGGTTTGGAAACGGCTCAGCATCAGCTCCCGCTTATTCATTTAATGCGGATTCAGATACAGGTATGTATAGGGCGACTACAAATACATTAGCTTTTTCTACAAGTGGTTCTGAAAGAGTACGTATCACTTCAGATGGTAAAGTAGGTATTGGCACTACAAATCCAGCGTATAAGCTAACAATAGCAGGAGACACTTACGTGCACAATTCTAATCTACATTTAAACAATGGTTATGGAATTGTTAACGCGGGTAATGTAAGCCAAAAAGCAGGGTTTCCATCTCTTGGTGATTTTGCGTTTGAAAATGTTAACGTCGGGATCGGTACGACTAGTCCGGACTCTTTACTAGAAATATCTACCACAGACGGAACTAAGAACTTTGTAAAATTAACTTCTGGAGCAGGTGGTGTAAATCCAGCCTTGGTATTTGAAAAATCAGCAGCAGAACAAGGTGTTATACAGTATATCAGAAATGGAGATTTAAAAATATACAATACAGATAATGATGGAGGTGTAATGCTTAGTGGTTCAAGTGCTACTAATTATGACATGTACATAAATCACTCTGGTAACGTAGGTATTGGGACTACTAGTCCAGACTATGCGCTACACGTTGATCCTGTCGTAAAAATAGGTGATAGGCAAGGAACAGATGGTTCATTGATAATTCAAAGCCAGCAAGGGCCTAATATAACATTTACGTCAAGTGGTGATGCTTTAAACATATCTGGTAGTACAGGTTCTTCAAATGGTAATTCTATAAGACTACAAGACGAAATAAAAGTATTTGAGTTCATGCCTAATATAGGTGGTACTATTAGAATCAACAGGGGTAATAGAGGTTTGATGGATACCAATATAGGTGGTTACGTTGTCCAAAGTCAGGAAACAACTGCGTCTAATGGACGTTCTACTTTTTTATCAACAGATGACGATGGTACTATATTGAGATCTACCTCTTATGGTGGCACTGGTACTAGCGGTGATATTCAATTTCAGTTCGGAGGAGGAGACAATTCTTCTGAACCCGCTCCAAGTACTAAAATGATTATAAAGAATAACGGTAACGTAGGGATTGGAACGACTACGCCATCTTATCCTTTTGTTGCAAAAAGAACAGGGTCAAATGTTGTAGCCTCTTTTGAGAGCGATCAAAACGCTTACTTAAGAATAGCTAGAACAGGTACACAGTCTGGTGAAGCACAGCTTAGAGTTACCAACAATGGTACCCTTAGCATTACATCTGATAGCAATATCAGTCTAATGACTGGAGGTGTATCAGGAACTAACAGACTTTACGTAAGAAACAGTGACGGTAACGTCGGTATCGGGACGACTAGTCCTGTTTATAAATTAGACACCAACGGAGGAGTAAGAGCTGGTGGTGTTATTACATATTCAAAACCATATTCAAACTTAAATACAACCGGACAAGCTGTAGCTGGATTAACATCTAGCAGTAACGGTAACTCAACAGGGTTTACGTTTACATGCTTCGGCAACACAGGAGGATATCAAAAAATAGTTTACAGTTGCTATAACGACATGGGTACGTGGAAAACTAAAAAAGTCATAAACGAAGGAACTAATGATTTTGACGTAGAAGCGTCAGCTAATGGATCAACCATTACGTTTACTTTTAAATCAACTTCTGGTACAAAAAATTACACGCCTAGAGTAACAATAGAAGCAACTGGTCATTCAATTAATTCAACTTACGCATAAACATGGCAGAAATAAAAAAAATAAATACAGAGTTTCAATTACTTGATAAGTTTTTAGATACAAGTGGAGATGCTGGAACATCCGGTCAAGTGCTGAGCTCTACAGCCACAGGTATAAACTGGGTTAGTGGAAGTAACTTGCCAGGAGGACCGTACTTGCCACTTGCTGGTGGGACAATGACTGGTGATCTGAAGCTAAATGATAATGTTGATTTATATATAGGTACTGGTAATGATTTTCAAGCGTACCACGACGGTTCAAATACTTATTTAAGAAACTTAAATGGAAGTTTTGTAATAAAACAAGATAAAGTTGATGCAGATTTAATACTTGAAAGTGATAATGGCTCTGGTGGTACAACTCCATATTTAACTTTAGACGGAAGCACTACACACGCTTATTTTTCAAACCCAGGTAACGTCGGGATTGGGACTACTAGCCCAAGCTCAAAGTTTCAAGTAAGTGCCAATGATGGAGATGGTATAACTTTAAAGCATGGTACATCAAATGCTTTTTATATACTTAGAGACGGTAGTGATGATACAATAATAAAGCAAACTAGAAACTACACTAGTAAAATATCAATAAGTACATTAGCAGATTCTGGCACTCACGAGTCATCAGGTTTGAACATAGTTGGTCAAGGCGTTGGTCTTAAAAGTAACGTCGGGATAGGGACATCTAGCCCTGCTGAGAAACTAGAGGTTTACGGAGGTAACTTGATTGTAAATGACGGCACTAGTAAAAGCAGGTTAAGACCTAGTGATTTGTATATGCAGCAAGCAGGTGTTATAAAAGCGTGGCTTAGGGCTGATGGAAATTCATACCTAAATGGTGGTAACTTAGGTATTGGAACAACAAGCCCAGCATATATATTAGATGTGGTTTCACCTGGTGCAGCGACAGCTAGATTAAAATCCGCAGGAACGGGAGCTATATCTTTAAGATACGAAAACGGAGGTGGTTTCAAGAGCGCAGCTGTAGTAGATAATAATGGATTATACAGATTAGATGCCACTAATATATCTTTAAATCCAACTAATAATGTAGGTATAGGGACGACTAGTCCTAGCGCTAAGTTAGAGGTTAATGGAAATGTAAAGGTGGGCTCTGGAGCGGTGACGGATAATAACAGTCTTATAGTATATGGTAATAATGGTACTGCTTCTAAATATATAAAATTAATACACCACAACGCTTCATCATCATCGATACAGACAGACAATACTTACTTATCTATATCGGCATCAAATTATATAGTATTAGGTAGTAACGCTTTAATATACCAAGGGGTTAAGTTTACTAACGATAAAAAATTAGAATACCAAGAATCTGACAACTCTTACTTTACGGTATTAAATGCAAATAGTAGTAACTTAGTTCAATTAGGGTCGGTCACTGGAGTATCATCAGGAGGGGACACTGCTTTGTATCACAACGGCTCCGAAAAAGTCAGAATTACTTCTGGGGGTGTTGGTATTGGTACGACTAGTCCAAGTAATGTACTAACTATAGAAACAGATTCAAATGCTAAAGGTATAGATTTTGATGCTGGAGGCACGAGACTTGGCTCTATAGAAAGAATGACTATAGGCAGTGCTGTTTCTATTGGGCTAGAAGGTGCTAATGGTAGACCTGTCAGTATAAATAACAATCATGATTCACAAGTTCTTATAGCAAATGGTGGTGGTAACGTCGGGGTCGGAACAACTAACCCTAGCCATAAATTAACAATAGCAGGTACAACCACGCATACCACTGCTAGAGTTTTAACTACTACTGGTAATGCAAATTTAAGATTATCCACAGATAATTCTGATTTTTCAATTATAGGGCAAGGAGGATCAAATAGATTTGATATTTTTGATGTAAATGCAAATTCAACTCGACTTTCAATTAATTCCTCAGGTAACGTTGGTATCGGAACCACTAGTCCTGCAACAACGGGAGGAACCGCTAAGTTGACAGTAAATGTAGGAAGCGGAACCTCTTCTCCAGTGTCTATAGTAAACGGCACTACAGATGGTATGTATATTAGAAGATACGCTACAAATGGACAATATCAAATTCAAACAACTGTTGGAGGTGGAAATAGCGGTAATTTATCTCTTCAATCATACGGTGGTAACGTCGGGATCGGTACCACTAGCCCTCAAAGCAGCTTTAAATTAGATGTAAATGGAAATGTAATAACTAGAGGTAGTGCTTATGTTTTAACTGACTTAAATCATTACGGAACAAATGATTTTGATATTAAAGCCTCTCAAGGCTTGACTGATATAAAATTTACAGCCGGAGGTGCAGAAAGAGTACGTATCAAAAGACAAGGTAACGTTGGAATTGGGACTACGAGTCCTGGAACTAAATTACACGTAAATGGCGGTATAATAACTGTAAATGACGGAACTGGAATTACGTATTATGAAGGAGTTAAAATAAACTCTTACGACTCCAATGGATATGATATTATTGGTAGAGAAGGATTAACTCTTTCTACTGTATCTGCTGATAAAGATATAATTTTATCTCCAACAGGTAATGTAGGGATTGGGACTACTAATCCTAGCGAGAAACTAGAAGTTGATGGATACGCTAGAGTTACTGCTTTAGGAATTAATTCCTCGCCTGATGCATATTTGTCTTCTCTTAACGCAAGACTAGCTGTTGGAGGAAATATAGTTATTAACACTGATTTACCTCAGTTGTATTTAAGAGCTAACAGTACTTCTAATACATCCGATATTAGGTACCAAAATAGTTTAAAATTAACAAACGGATCGGGTTCAACACATCTCACTGTAACAAGCACTGGTAACGTTGGGGTCGGAACGACAAGTCCTGGTCAAAAATTACATGTAAGCGGTGTTGTTCAAAGTGATAGGTTTTTTGTAGGTACAAACGCTTCAGCTAATCAATGGGCTGTTCAAGTAAGAAACAATGCTAGCACAGCAGACAGTGGAATATACTTTAATAATAATAGTTCAGAAATTTATCTAAGAAATAGTTCTAATGTTATTGGCGCTAGAATAAGATCTAATTCTGCTTCGTACTTTAACGGAGGAGACGTTGGGATTGGTATTGCTAGTCCTCAAGAAAGACTACACGTTTCAGGTGAAACACATCCGTCTATAAAACTATCCAGTTCAAGTGACGGTAATTATAATGTTATTTTAAATTGTGGTTATAGAAACGAAGCTTTAAACTTATCAGTTGGAGGTTACAAGGTTTTTACAACAGAAGGATATAACACTCCTGAATCTACGTACTTGTGGTCTAATAACTCTAAAGCTTTATATTTAGCATCAAATCAAGCAGCTACTTTTACAAGTACTGTAACAGCTACAAACTTTATAAATTCTTCAGATGAAAGATTGAAAGAAAATATTGAAGAAGTATGTAATAATAATATAGAGGTAAGTTGGAAAACGTTTAATTTCAAAACTGAAAAAGAACAAAAAAGATACGGTGTTATAGCTCAAGAGTTAGAAAAAACTAATCCTGAGTTTGTAAGAGAAGACAGTCAAGGATTTAAGTCTGTGGCTTATATAGATTTACTTATAGCAAAAATTGCTGAATTAGAAGCAAGAATACAAAAATTAGAAAAATAAATAAACCAAAACCAAAAACAAAAATTATGACAAATTACGAATGGAATTGCAAAACAGTAGATTGCTATCCAGAACAAAACAACGAAGCGGATGTGGTATACAATGTACACTGGATTGTAACAGGTATATCGGATCAATTAGATCCAGAAGGTAACCCTTATTCCGCTACTAATATTGGAACGCAAACTTTAGACACAAGTCAGATAACAAACTTCATACCTTTTGAAGATCTAACAAATGATGAAGTTGTAGCCTGGACTAAAGGAGCTATGGGTAGCGAACAAGTTACTGAGATTGAAACGAACATTGATAAACAAATACAGGATTTAATAACACCTACTAGTGTTACATTAGTAATTGGAGAACCTGTTCCTCCAGTAGAAGAATAAAATAGGTAAAAAACCTATAAAACGGGTAATAATACTCGTATGTCTGACAAGGCTCAATTAAATCAAATCAAATCAAATTAAATATGAACGGAATTGTCAAAAACTTGAACTTTGGTGACGAAGCTAGAAATCAAGTATTTAAAGGAATAGAAAAACTAGCAAATGCTGTCAGCTCTACATTAGGGGCTGGCGGTAAATGCGTAATGTTAGAAGACGGTACAGGAAAACCTGTTATAACAAAAGATGGTGTTACTGTAGCTGATTCTATAATATTGTTTGATCCAGTTGAAAATATGGGATCTACGTTATTAAAAGAAGCTGCTAGAAAGACTGTTCAAGAAGCAGGTGACGGTACAACTACCGCGACTGTTTTAGCTCACGCTATATTAAAAGAAGCTTACGCTGTTTCAGAAAAGAAAAATGCCAGAGAAATAAAAGACGGTATAAATTCTGCAGTTACAAAAGTTATTAAGTATTTAGAGGAACTTGCAGTTGATGTAAAAGGAGACATGCTAGATAACATAGCTTCTATATCTGTCAACAATGACAATGAATTAGGTTCTATTATAGCTGATGCGTTTAGATCTGTGGATAATACAGGTATTGTAATGATGGAGACTGCCGGTGACGGTAAAACTGTTTCTGAATTAATTGAAGGTGTACCTTACGATAAAGGTTTAACAAATTCTCACTTCATTACAAACGAACAAACAAAAACAGCTGAATTAGAAAATCCATTAGTATTGATCATGGAATCACCAGTTAATACTATAAGAGATATACAAAAAGTGCTGGAGTACGTAATAAAAAACAACAAACCTTTGCTTATCATAGGCGACTTAGAACAAGGTGTTTTATCAACTCTAGCTACCAATAAAAAGAAAGGTAATCTAAAAGTAAATGTAATCAATGCTCCTACTTACGGTATTAGCAAGCGAGAAGTACTTGAAGATCTTTCTTTACTAACTGGAGCTACAATAGTTAATGAAGATTTAGGAGATGACCTTGATTCAATTGACATAGATTATTTAGGATCTTGTTTAAAAAGTGTTACCTCACACGAGGACACCGTTATAACAGTTTCTGAGGCATCCGAAAAGATAAAGGATGTAATACGTAGCATAAAAGAAAAGCTTACGAATAACACGCTAAAAAGCTGGGAAGTTATAAAGCTTGAAAAAAGATTATCAATGCTAACTGCTAAAATTGCAGTGGTTAAAGTTGGTGCAAACTCTGAAGTAGAGTTAAAAGAAAAAACTGATAGAGTTGAAGATGCTATCTGTGCAACAAAAGCAGCCGTTAAAGAAGGTATTGTACCAGGAGGTGGAGTTGCATTATTAAACGCTTCAACATATATTAAAAGCGAAGGGTTAGGCGAAGAAGTTTTATTAAGAGCCATAAAAGCTCCTTACTTTACAATATTAGAAAATGCAGGTATCACAGCATCAGAACCACAAGATAAAGGTGTTGGTTTGAATGCAATAACAGGAGAACCTGTGAATATGGTTAAACACGGTATAATTGATCCGTTAATGGTAACCAAAAGTGCATTAAGAAACGCTGCCTCTGTAGCTACTACAATATTATCAACTGATTGTGTAATTAATAATTTAAGAGCAAATGAAGGCGATAGGTAGAAACTTAATAATAAAAAAACAAAAAGAAGGAGTTGCTGCTACTAAAGGTGGTTTACTTCTTGCTGAGAAACAAAGAGAAGATATTAGGTATGTGAAAGCATCAATAGTATCGCCTGGGGAAGATGCTGTTAGCGCAGGTATGAAAAAGAATGATCTTATATATTATGATAGACATGCCGGTCACACTATAGAAATAGAAGGCGATCCGTACCAAGTTATAAAAATGCAAGATATAGTTGTAGTTTTATGAGAATAAGCGCTGGCGACGTTAAAAAACTAGGCTTATTAAAACATTATAGAATTATAAGAAAGTGGGCTTGTAAAAATAACAACCTAAATGATGCAGACTTAGAATTATTAATTCATTTTGATTGCATGGAGTTTTTTACAAAACACGACTTTATGGAAGGTACTTATTCTTACAGCTGGGATAACAGACGATGGAATAGATTATTAAAAGAAGGATGGGTAGTTGTATGGAGAAAAAGAAATAGAACAACTCAAAAGTATCATATATACAAAGTTTCTTTTAAATGTAAACAACTAATAAGTAGAATGTACCGAATGATGCTAGGTGAAGAGGATATACCTATGAGCAGAAGAAACAGCATAATGGCGGGTAGGTCTTACACGGATAAAGTTTTAAAAAAAGCAATAGAAATAGTTAATAAAGATAAAAACAGATAATTATGTTTGGAGCAGGTGGACAATATAAAGGAATTTTTGACATAGGGCAAAAAATGCTAGCACAACAAGAACAAGAACAATACAGAGCTAACGCTAATGTAGGTGATCCTTTTTTCAAACCGGGTGTAGAAAGAGTTAAACCAGCTCAAAGAACTGACTCAGCTAGTTATGGAAACAAATCTGTTTTTTCACCACAGCAAAACTCATACGGAGATTACGTATTCGGAACTCAAGATCAAAGAAAAAGAAGCATGCCTGTTAGAGGGAATGTTGAAGGCCCTTTAGCTATGAAGGATCAAAATGGTGATCGCAAAATTACACGTGCCGACGTTATAAAAGCTAGAATAGAAGGTTATAAAGAATAAATTTAAAAATAAAAGATATGGATAACATTAATAAAAAAGCATCAGGACAAAACGCTATATGGGACGGGCCATTAGATTTGGATGCACTTCCAAAAGGTAAAGGATCTAGTTCAGGTATGTATGGAATGGAAATTTCTAAAGCACACTGTGGATGTAGCTCCATAAAAGGACCTATTACTCAGCGAGCTAAAGCAATTTAGTATGACGTTTGGAGACTTTAAATTATATTCGATAAATACTTTTGCGTTAGGGGTGACTACGTTTACTAAAATAGAAATGGGCTTAAAAATGCTATTACTAATAGTTACTATAGGTTACACTATGTCTAAGTGGTTTAAACTTAAAAAAGATAAATAACTATGGCTTACGTTCAAAAAGAATCTCCTTTACTTAGAGTTAGAAAAACAACAAAAGGAAAAGGAAGAAATTTTAGAACAACTAGCGAGGGAGCTGGAATGACAGCTTCTGGTGTTAAAAAATATAGAAAGCAAAACCCAGGCAGTAAACTTAAAACAGCTGTTACTAAGTGTGATGTAAAACCTGGGACTAAACCTTATAAAAGACAGAAAGCATTCTGCTCTAGATCAAAAAGCTGGAAAGGTGAGAGAGGTAAAGCAGCTAGAAAAAGATGGTGCTGTAGTAGATTTTAAGTAAACAAAAAACAAATAATTATGCCTTACGGAGAAAAAAGTAAATTAGTAGAAAAAGCAACAAAAGAAAAAAAAGGATCAATAGCAAACTACGGAAGTCCTTTGGACAAGAAAGGATGTAGTGGTTCAAGTCCATTATCGATGAAAGGTTCTTGGATGTCTAAACATTGTAACTGTTAAATAAAAATTGTACAGGCGGCGAGGTGGAAGCTAGATTTTTCTAGGACTTGACTTTACATGACTGGCAGAGATCTTGGTGCCACTCGGCTACACGCGGGATGATCCCCTCAACTTGCCGTAAAGCCATTTACCTTTTTCTTTCCAGCCTCCACTGTAGACCCGTCCTGTACATTTATTTTTAAGAAAATATGGCTTTTAAAATTACACCATTTTATAACATAGACAATACTCCTATTTACAGTGTAGATATGGAAGATGGCATTTTAGGTAAAGCCAATAATAATGGTACTATAATTATAAGCAAAGACCTTGATCCAAGTAAAAAGGAACATGTTATTTCTCACGAGAAGATTCATATCGATCAAATGAAGCGTGGTGATTTAGATTACGACGATAACAATGTTTACTGGAAAGGTAAAAAATATTCAAGAGCTCAAATGAAAGAGGGAGCTAAAAACCTACCTTGGGAAAAAGAAGCATATACAAAAACAAAAAATAAATAAATAAATTATGGCATTTAAAATAAAAAGATTCATACCTGAATCACCGCTTCGCGTAGAAGGATCAGGGTCTAATGTAAATCCTGGTAAGAAATTAGATTCCGCACAGGAACACTCTAAGGTTAGAAACTACGTAACACAATCAGATAATTTTCTTAATGATAAAAATAATGATGGTAATATGTTTACCAGAGCTTTAACAAAGTTAAAAAAACAAAGAGCAGAAAACATACAAGCTTATCAAAATAAAAAATCAGGAGTATCACCGACTGTTAGTGAAACAGGAAGCGTAAAAACTAAAAAGTTAACTGAAGGTGGTATTCAAGGTGGCAGTTCTTCCGTAAAAGGAACATCGGCAGACACAAGAGCGTATGATCCATTTTCTAAAAAAACAGATGTTAAAAAACGCGATCCTAGAAACAAAGTTGAATATGTAAAAAAAGGTAAAGCGGCTGAAATTGTTATCATTGGGAATCAAGAAGGTCTTAGCGAAAAAGAAGTATTAGACTCTACTCCTGAAATTAGCACTAAAAAACCTACTGTAAAAGTAGCACCTAAAGACAATTCTAAAAAAGCTATAAGAAAAAGAAAGAAAGCAGACAAAGCAGCTGGAGTATCTAAATCACAGATGAGAGCTAACAAAGCTAAGTCTAAATCTGAAGCAGCATTAGCAAAAGCTAAAAAATCTAAAAACCCAGATTATAGAGCACAGTTAAAGCGAAAGTCAGACAGATTAGCTAAAAGAGCTAAACGTAAAGGTAATTCTTAATAAGTAACTATGGCATTTAAAATACAAAGATTTATACCGGCATCACCAATAACAATGCCAGATCCAGATCCAAAAGATCCAAAAGATCCAAAAATAGATCCAACTAAACTAAAGTATAAGAACACTAAATCAGTATCTACTATTAATAATGAAACAGTTCCTGTTGAAGGCGAGGCAACTGTTACTATAGGTGCTTCTAGAAAGAAGACAAAATTTAGTGAAGACTCTAATGAGTTAAAAAAGCAAAAAGATTGGATTAAAAACAATCCAAATAAATACAAAAAAATGATTTCTGAGACCAAGGATAGAACTGTAAACGTAACTAGGGAGAGAAATTATAAAGTAAATGAAACTCCTAAAAGACTATACGCTAATCCTTACAAAAACCCAGATTATAAGAGATACGAAGGAGCAAGAAATAGTAGATTAGCAAAGGCTTCTATAGCTGGGGATTCATTAAGTTTACCTAGAATTGAAAAACTAGCAAGAATGGTGGATGGGCCAGGTTTTCATAAAAGTGCAACAATGAAAATTTTTATGAATCAAAATAAAGTAGGGTACGGAAACGTTCCAAAGTCTAGCGGAGGATCTAAAACAGAAAAAATGAGTAACTGGCTTTATAACATTGATAAATAGTGAAAAAGATATTAGAATTTTTCAGTACTAAAGTTTTTAAACAGGTTGGTGATGTAGTTGATGACTTATTCACTAGCGAAGAAGAAAGACTTAAGGCTAGAAATGCAATATTTAAAGTGTTACAAGATGCTCAACTAGAACTGCAGAGAATGCAAACTGAGATTATTGTAGCTGAAGCTAAGGGTAATTGGTTGCAAAGAAGTTGGAGACCAATACTGATGCTTTCATTTGGTTTTATAATCATATATACAAAATTCATATCGCAACTATCAACATACTTAGTAACACCTGTTTTAGAACCAGAATTCTGGAGCTTATTAGAAATAGGTATTGGAGGTTATGTAATAGGTAGAAGTGGTGAAAAAATAGTAGATAAACTAGCACCAGTATTTAAAAAGTAAAAATATTAAAAACGAGTAATAATAATAATAACAATAACCAATTAAATTAAATAAAATGGGAAAATTAACAGATGAACAATTAAAGTCTATTAAAGACGCAACAGGAAAAATGAACTCTATACTTACAGAAGTAGGATTTTTAGAGGCAAGAAAAGCAGAATACCTAGCAGCACACTTTGAAGCTGCAAAAGAATTAGATGGTATCAAGGCTGAGATCAGAGAAGAGTACGGTGACATTACTGTAAACTTAACTGATGGTACTTATGAAGAAGCTAAGCAAGAAGAATCAAAAACTCTTGAAATAGCAGAATAATGAGTTCTGTTGTAAGAAAAATAAGTATAGGCTCTGACTATAAGAATGACGCTATGCACTATTCAGTAGGGCAAAACGTTTATGGTGGACATACTATAGATTGTATACTGCATGATGTGCAATCTAATTCTTACAGTATTTACATAAAGAAAGGAAACGAGGTAATGCCATGGAAGAAGTTTAATTCTAACATGGCAATATCTGTTGAGTATGATTTAGAATATTAAATGAGAAGTCTATACGATTTTATCGTCAAACCTATTGGCGATAGATACGATAACAAAGTAAAGCTTGGCGACGCTACATTGATACTAAACACTAAAATTGAAGACTTCAAGTCTGTAAACAATTTAGCTATAGTTGTTGAAACTCCAAAAGCTTTTAAAACAAGTATAAAAAAAGGGGACATCATAATAATACATCATAATGTATTTAGAGTTTTTTATGATATTCGAGGTAATAAGAAAAGAAGTAGATCTCATTTTAAGGATGACTTACACTTCTGTTCAGCAGATCAAATATATTTGTATAAAAACACAGGGTATTGGAAATCATTTGGAGACAGATGTTTTGTAATGCCTTTAAAAAATAATGACTCTTTAAGATCACAAAAAGAACAAAGCTTTATTGGTATACTAAAAATAGGTAATAGTTCTTTAGAAGCGCTTAATATCAATCCAGGAGATACAATAGGCTTTACGCCGGGTAGCGAATGGGATTTTATAATAGATGATCAAAGAGTTTATTGTATGAAATCTAATGATATTGTAATTAAGTATGAACACAAAGGAGACCAAGAAGAATATAATCCAAGCTGGGCAGGTAGCAGTTGAAGAATTAATTAAAGTAGCTAAAGAAGCTATTGTTGATACCGAAGACGATATAACAGCTGATAGATTAAAAAATGCCGCAGCTACAAAAAAGCTGGCGATATTTGATGCTTTCGAAATACTTACTAGAATAGAAGCAGAAGAGGCTTTGTTGAATGATAATCCAAAAGAAGCTAAAGAAGAAATGAAGCAAGCTTTTAGGGGATTTGCAGAAGGAAGATCTAGGTAATGTACGAGCAAACTTTAGTAACAGTATTAAAAGACTATATAAAACCTAAAATAGTTAATAGGCTAAATAAATATAAGAAGTGGGATTACGGATACAATGAAGAACATGACGTTGTTGTAATTAGTAAAACCGGACAAATAGGAGAAGTTTACGAAATACAAGGATTAAAAATAGCATTGCCAAAAGAAAAAGATGCTGTAAAATTTGAAGAAAACAAATGGCAACATACTCAATATCCTAAGGAGCTTTCTAAAATTAAATCAGTATTTGATTGGGATGAGTACCCTTCAGATTTTAAAGAAAAGTGGTATGACTATATTGACACAGAGTTTAAAAGGCGTGACGAAGGCTTTTGGTTTTTTAACAAAGACAAGCCTACTTATATTACTGGTACTAACTACATGTACTTGCAGTGGTCCAAGATTGATGTTGGGCAGCCAGACTTTAGAGAGTCAAACAGATTATTCTATTTATTCTGGGAAGCTTGTAAGGCAGACCAACGGTGTTACGGAATGTGTTATCTTAAAAACCGACGGTCAGGTTTCTCTTTCATGGCATCAGGCGAGACGGTTAACCAGGCAACAATATCCACAGATTCACGATTTGGGATTTTATCAAAGTCCGGGCCAGATGCCAAAAAGATGTTTACTGATAAGGTCGTACCCATATCAGTTAATTACCCCTTTTTCTTCAAACCAATCCAGGACGGTATGGACAGGCCGAAGACGGAACTCGCGTATAGAGTACCAGCGTCGAAATTTACCAGAAAGAAGCTTGACACCAACGAGAAGCTACAGGAGATCTCCGGTCTTGACACCACGATCGACTGGAAGAACACCGGGGACAACTCGTACGATGGTGAAAAATTAAAACTATTAGTACACGATGAAAGTGGAAAGTGGGAAAGACCTACAAATATATTAAACAACTGGAGGGTAACTAAAACTTGTTTAAGACTAGGTTCTAGAATCATAGGTAAGTGTATGATGGGAAGCACGTCAAATGCTTTAGATAAAGGAGGAGAGAATTTTAAAAAACTATATTATGATTCAGATGTCGATAAAAGAAATGCAAATGGACAGACTCGTTCGGGACTCTATAGTTTGTTCATTCCTATGGAATGGAACTACGAAGGATACATTGATTCTTATGGATTTCCTGTATTTGAAACACCAAAGAAAACAATAGAAGGACCTGACGGATCTATTATAAAACAAGGTGTTATTGACTACTGGCAAAATGAAGTTGAAGGATTAAAGAGTGATCAAGATGGTTTAAATGAATACTATCGTCAGTTCCCAAGAACAGAGCAACACGCTTTTAGAGACGAAGCAAAACAATCTTTGTTCAACTTAACAAAAATATACGAACAAATAGATTACAACGAAGACCTTAGAAATACATCGATAATAACCACTGGAAGTTTTATGTGGGAGAACGGGGTTAAAGATACTAAAGTTATATTTGTACCAAATAAAAATGGTAGGTTTAACGTTAGTTGGGTTCCACATGTTCAAATGCAAAACAGAGTTATAGTAAAAGGTAATACAAAATATCCAGGTAACGAGCACTGCGGTGCTTTTGGGTGTGACAGTTATGATATATCAGGTACAGTTGATAAAAGAGGTTCTAACGGAGCTTTACACGGTTTAACTAAGTTTAGTATGGAAGATGTTCCGCCTAACAGATTCTTTTTAGAATATATAGCTAGACCACAAACTGCTGAGATATTTTTTGAAGACGTATTAATGGCTTGCATATTTTACGGTATGCCAATACTTGCGGAAAACAATAAACCTAGATTACTGTATCATTTTAAAAGAAGAGGTTATAGAGGCTTTTCAATGAACAGGCCTGATAAAAGATTAAATAAACTATCTATAACTGAAAGAGAAATAGGTGGTATACCGAACTCTAGTGAAGATATTAAACAAGCTCACGCTGCGGCTATAGAATCATATATAGAAACTTGTGTTGGACGAACAGAAGCTGGTTATGGAGATATGTACTTTCAAAGAACATTAGAAGACTGGGGTAAATTCAATATAAATAATAGAACAAAGCACGATGCTTCCATAAGTTCTGGTTTGGCAATAATGGCTTGTAATAAAAACCTATACTCACCGGTTAGTCCAGTGCAAAAAAAGGTTTATGATTTAGGAATTAAAAGATATGACAATAGAGGTTCTACGTCTAAAATATTAAGATAAATGAAAATACAAACAAATACCGATAGTTCTTTCCCTAACCAGGTTGTTAGCGACGAAGTAAAAGCT
>VMHT01196683.1_pt1 | contig 16385 bp, 33 predicted proteins | sample 4693611 | NCBI WGS metagenome assembly VMHT01 (sample SAMN12280063, study PRJNA550983) | marine metagenome | isolation source: seawater sampled from same location over 5 years 0.02-0.2 micron viral filtrate | place: USA: collected off the coast of southern California halfway between the port... ... | reverse complement strand
TCAACCACGATGGAAATATTAACATTTTACCTACCTCTGGCCTAAATGTTAAAGTATCACTTCGTAGATTTTGTTTATCACCTTGCATAAACTGTATTGCACCACCCACTGGATAATGGTCTTCACTCTCTTTCTCAAAGAACTCGTCCATACCTTTTGGTAGTTTTAAATATATTACTGCTGATAGATGTCCACTGTGTTGATGCCATGGATTGTATTCACCTTTGTATTGACTTACTATCCATGATTGACTTATGTTTATATTCTCTTCAGTTGGGTGTAAGTTACCTTGTGTTGGGTGATGTAATATCATGTTATCAACGTATGCACAACTTTTGTTAATCATGTGTTTTAGATATCCGATACACGAACCTTTGAGAATATTCTTACAGTAATCTCCATCCTCTTTATTTACTATGGGTATCTGAACTTCTTTGTGAACTTTACCTACAAGATGGTTAGACCAATCCCATTGTGCAGATTTTTTATCATCACTTAAAACTTCATCACCTATCTTATTTACTAGGTCTATAAATCTTTTTGGTACTTCCATTTCCATTATAGTAGGACTAAATGGTGTGTGGAACTTCGCTTCACTCTTCTTCATCAAAATCTTCCTCCAAATATTCTACAAGTTCTGCAACTATGTCAGCTCTAAACTTTGTGTATATGTCACCCTCAGTTTTACTTTTCATTGGTAGTATTATATGGTTTACTAAATCAGATAGTGGGTGGTCATATCCTAACTCTCTAAACAAAAGTGCCTTTAGAGTTTCATTCATAAACCCAACGTGTCTATAAAAATTCTTTGATCCTATATCAATATCATTTTCTTTCAAGATTTGTATTAATGATACCATCGCCTTTTCAGATATCCCATCAATTGCATCCATCTCTTCTTGAATAACTTGATCTCTAGTCTTACCATCTTTGGGTGCTCTTTTAGAATCCCAAGGCCCTATGATCACATTACTCCATTGTTTTTTATCATCTACCATTTAAACCTCTTTATACTTATCATACTTAATTTTACCCTTTACACGTTCATAAGGAAACTTACCATTCCATTTTGAACATCGTGGTTGACTTGTACATTCTCTACAAAAGGGAACATTTACTGCTTCACCATCTTTTCTAATTACTTGACCATCAAAGGTATATCCATTTTTATCCCACGGCATATCATTACCAAAAGGTAAATGTTCATTTAAGTCATCTGCATTATGAATTTTATCCAAAGTTTCTTGTGGTATTTCTGGATAAACATTCTTACCCCAAAAGTCTTTGATTGATGGAATGTCTTTGTTATCTGATTTTCCAAATGCTATCATATTATCACAATCTGAAGAGTTCAACCAATTGACTTTTTCCTTATTACGAATTGCACCAACAGGACACTTAACCATACAATCATCACAACCTATACAACGATTCCACATTTTAGTATTGTGTCTTCTAGATGTTGGTATATCTACAATTGTGTTGTTGATACCTATCGCAGTGAAGTGAACATCAAACCCAAACCTATAATCGTATATTAAACTATTACGAGCTCTTACACCTAACCCTGCTCTTAATGCGGCCTCCTTGAAATTTGTATACACAGGAAACCAAGACTCATATGGAGAGTTATTCATAATCTCACAAGCACTATTGTAATGAGTGTAATCCCAATTGTGACTACCATTTGATAATATCAGACAATTAGTCAAACCACCAAAATGAATACTGTTAGTGAAATTAGAACCAAACGGATGTAATTGATATTTGATAGGCATAAGAGAAACTTCTAAGAGTTGTTCTTTTGTTATAACACCAACGTGCCAAACTTTTGTATCAAAAAAACTTTCTAAATATTTGAAAGATATCTCCTCTTCATTTTGACCAAGACTAGAGTAGTCATAGTTTGCAGTATGTCCACCAGCATATTCTACTACTACCTTACTGTTCTCCACTTAACACTCTTTTCTTGGTATTCGCCATATGCATTGTCTATCCAATCACCATGTTTTAGATAGTGTTGCATATGTCTTATGTAACCCTCTATACTATGAAACTTTGATTTCGCACCTTTTACATCTCGTCTGACCTCACCTCTCAGTGAACTCAATTGTTCCTTGTTACTCTTTATCCAATGTCTAACATTTTTCAAAGATAGAAAATGGTCATCTGGTCTTGCAAGAACCTCTGGACAAATGTTTTGATGTTGTGCAGGCCCCTTTGCTTCTCTCGCCTTTGCAAGACGTTCTATCGCAGATGCCTTCTGTTCTGGAGTCATTGGTTTACGTCTACGTTTAATTTTCACCATAATATTTATACCTCTCAAGTTAGTGAATAAAAATACACTCCCAGACCTATAGACCAGGCTGTTAGTGTCATAAAAATAAATAGTCTAATATAAAGACCTATTAAAAATTCTGCAAGTCTAATCATTGATATATGTCTTTCTTACCATTTCTAAAGTATCTTTCACTATACTTGGATATGTACCCATATAAGTGCCAGACTTTAGATTGTCAGTATTTATCAATTTTTTATGTTGATGTTTTATCTTCTTCCAATTCTTTAACATTAGTTTTGAAACTTTATCAAAAGTACTATCACTTGCAATTGGTTTATCTTCTTCATAATATGCATAACTCATTATCAAATATAAAGGAACTGACATACTTATATTGTCCTTTATCTTTGCATTTATTATACTATCAATCATCTATTTCATTCATTAGTGTGCTCTCTACATAGCAGATTGCTGTTGCAGTATCGGTGAAACCCTTATCGGTTAGTATGGTATACAAATCTTCTAGTGCGATTTGTATTTCATCTTTTGTCATTCCAGATTCTATTTGCATTACGCAGCCACCTTTACATGAGGATTAGTTCTTGTTTGGACATAAGGTTTATTCCATTTTCCAATGTTAATATCAACATAGTATGCAGTATCAAAATAGTCAACCATTGCATCTGATTTGTCATACCATTTGTTACCTTTCATCGCCTTTACAAGGTCTTTAAGAAAATTTCTTTTAGTTCCAGAATACCAAGTGTCTATGTGATAAGTATTAACTTGAACGTAACCATCACCATGACTAAAGTTATCACTGAAATCTAGAACACCAGATTGAATATTAACAACTAATGAACTGTAATGGTTTATTGCAATAGTACCTTTCATACCATAGTTTTTAAGAACTGCCTTGATCGCAGGAGCAAGGTCTTTTTTGTCTTGTTGTGAAATATATGCCATGTTTTTCTCTCTCTCTATATTATTAACGAATCACTCTATACTATTATAATACCACATTGACAGAATATGTCAAGTCTTTTCTTAATAAGATTCTAACTCAACTGTTTCAATCGACACTAATTGGTCAGCAGTGTGACCAGCTTTCTCGTATTCTGCAATCGCATTTGACTCTGACTCTTTTGCAGTGTCACCAGAATTACCAGCAAAACTTGAACTGACTAAAAACTTATCACCATCAGTAGTGGTGTGGAAGTGTTGAATTGATGTTGCGAAAAATGTATTCATATCTGATTCTCTCTTTTTTATTAACTACACTATTATAATACACGAATTATTTTATTTGTCAAGTGTTTTATGCAACTTCTTTTAAGATTTCACTTCTTGAAGGATGTTTCATCTTTCTCAGAGCCTTCGCTTCAATCTGTGTTATTCTAGTTCTCGTTACACTAAAGATTTGACCTACTTCTTCTAAAGTTTTATTGTTGAAAAATCTCTCTCTTATCACTCTCTCCTCTCTAGGAGTCAATGTTGACAATACTTGAGTGATTGCATTTTTTATTTCAAAATCTAAAACTTCAGGCATCTCGTAAGTATCTTCTATTGTTTCAAATGACTCAAAAGGTTCTTTCTTGTACTTTGCAAAAAGATTTGCTCTCATTTTATTATGTTTAAAAACGCTTGGGGTCATATCTGATTCTCTTTTTTTATTAACTACACTATTATAATACAGTAATTATATTATATGTCAAGTGTTTTTTTAAAAAGATATACAAATATTAGAAAAAGAAGTACAATCTGTACAACTATGAGTTCACCTAGTATGTACCTATCTTGACTTACAAACTCACCAAAAGTTGTAACTATAAAGATACTAAGGAAATAAGATATTATTGGACTTGCTAGAATTAAGTTATAATTCTCCACCACAGTGTGGACAAACTTGTGCATTTTCTTTTTTGACTTCATTTATTGTTTTCTGTAATTTCTTCGCATCTTTGACCAATGTTTTCATTACATCCTTTCTACGTTCAGATTTCGCACGCTGTAGTTCAATTTTGAGGGTGTTTTTGAGTTTTTCTAATCTTTGTTCAAAGACAGGAATAAAACCAGTAATCATTTTTCGTCCTTGTGTAACCCTACAAAATAATCTGCATCTACTAATACTAGAGGTTTTTGATTGTTTCTTTTAATAAAAACTATAGGTTCATAATCCCCAGAGTTTGACTCTGCTTGTTCGTATGATTTCCAAACATTCAATGCTTCTTGGTTCTTACACTCTATTGAGTATGGAAACTTTTCTCTTGCAGCTCTTGCCATAATCAAATCCTCACCACCAGCACCCATAGACCTCGACTCGATATCCTCTGGGTGAATACCAAGTGACTCTACAAGTTTGTCACGAACCCATTGTTGAAATCTACGACCCTTAGCCTTTGCACTTTGGGTTTTCATATACTCTCGTCAGAATATCTATTTTCATTTTCTGCAACACAAGCATCACAACGACAGTTATCACATATTTTTATGGTCTTACCCTCACCATAATTTTCACTCATAAAACCCTCTGCAACACCATATAATGGTACACTACAATGCGAATCACGACCACAGTTTTGACAATTACTCATCTTCGTACTCCTCTAAGATATCTTCGTTTTCCTCAGTTAAATCATCACCACAAAAAGGACAATGCATAATCTTATATAGTCGTTTGTCCATATTATGTGTTATACGAAACTCAGCATCACACGACTCACAGTACACTAACTTTTTCATTAAATTTCACAACCACCAGCGACACAAGCAAGTTCTTGTGACCCTATGGTCATATCTCTGTTTTCGTATTCACCAAGTTTATTCCAATCTACATTTGTCGGCATTGACTTGAGTAACTCCTCATACTGCACTTCATCACAATCTTGGTAAGGTGCTTGTTTATATGTGTGTTCACTAAATGGTAAGAACGATACACCAGACATATAATCAAAATGTTCGTATACCCATGCACCAACTTCTAACCACTCATGTTCCTTTACTGAGATGGTTACAGATGGTTTATGTTCACACCAGTGTTTCTGGTAGACTAACCACAACTCAAGTTGTTCTATTGCAGTCATGTCAGTTCTGAATACTGCACCCTTGTCTACTTTCATTGGGAATGAGAACACAGCAGTATGACTTGGATTCATTACATCATCTTCTACTGGAAACCCAGCGTCTGTCATCATCTTTGTTAGTGGGTCTTTCTTATCACCACGAACAGTTCTAATGTAAAAAGGATTATGTCTTGCATGGATACCAGAAGCCGCATCTACTAACTGTGATACTGTTCCAGATGGTTTGACACAAGTGATTGATACTGATTGATTGATACCTAGTTTCTTCGCCCACTTCTTATTTGTTTCTACTGCGACTTCTCTGAGTTCTATAAGAAGTTGTTCTAGGTCACCATCTTTACCATTTGTAAATTTACAATCCATGATACCTGTGAGTGACACACCAAGTAATCTCTCCTCTTCACAGTTCTTTTTCCATGCACTTGAAACATACTTGAAGTTTGTAAGTGTTGATTGAAAAGTTCCTATAATGGTTGCAAGTTCTACTTTCTTGAGTAATGTTTCTCTAGTGTCAGTTGGTCTTACCACACACTCTGATAGATTACAGAACTCTCTATCTCTGAGTATGATTTCTGAACATGGATTTGTTCCAAACTCATGACCCTCGATTTGTCTACGTCCAGTTTTCTCTGCCATCTTATTTGCAGATGCACGATTGAAGATACCACGTTCTCCAGACTTGGACTCGTAAAGTGATTTCCACTCATCCATGAATATACCCATGTCTGGTTTTTCTGTATAACACGCAGAGTTATTTGCAAGTGCTCTCTGTCCGTTATCGTTCCACCATTGACCAGACTTTGCATGACGCATTCTGTCATCTGATAAATTAGATAATGATATCAATGCACTTCTTCTTACACCACCAACCACAACAATCTGTGCAATCTTACACACAATATCATGACACTCTATTGATGATAGTTTTCTACCACGTGAGTTTTGAAATGTGGTAACACAGAACTCAAATAAACTTTCTAGTGGATCTGGCCCAGATGCACGACCACCAAATGTTTTGAGTGGAGCGCCTGCTTCTCTGACTTTTGATAAATCCCATCTTGGTATCTGTCCAATGTATAACATACCTAGTAATTCTTTGAACGCCTTTGCCCAACCTAGTTTACTATCTGCAACAGTAATCATAGTATCTGAATGAAAGAACTCCTCTGCGACTACTGGTAGTTTTGCAGTGAATTGTCTTTCTACTGAGAACCCAACACCAGTTCCGTTCATCAATACATAAAGTATTTCATCAAAGGCTGCAACTCTGTCTACTGCAACATAGGAACAATTATACCCAGCAATGTTTTCTCTCTTCAATGCTTCACCAGCAGTCATCAAACATCTCATAGAGGGCATGACCTTTTGTTCTAGTATCGCACTTTCTAACTCTTCTTTTGTTTCACTGTCCAATTTATAATTGCACATCTCTTGTAAATGTTCTTCAAAGAAATTAAAATATCTCTCTATAGTTTCACCCCAATTTTCTCTACGACCTTCATCTTCTATCCATCGTGAGTATCTTGACAGGTGTATAAATTGTTGGTATTGTGTTGGTAATTGATTAGACATCTACTCTTCTCCATGTTGCGAACTTCATCTTAGCCATGTTGCCTTGATAAGTGTTATTTTTAATTATTGTTTGTATCTGGTCTTTAGTTTTACCAGACAGTATCATATCGTTTATATCTTTTTCTTGTACGTCATCAGGCCATAGAACTACACTGTAACCCTTATCTATTATCTGTTTCACTTGTATCAATATTTGTTTGTTTCTTCTTTCATTATCAAATACTATAGTCGTGTTCTCTTTCGGTATATCCTTTGAAAAGTTAGTCGAACCAGCAACTGCGATACAGTTGTCCAGAAACAAACTATCTATTGGGCCTTCGACCACAAGGATGTGTTTTGATTTATCGACTCGATTGAGTCCGTATATTTTATTTTTGTCTGGGTCAAGTTTGAGAGTAATATACTTAGGATTTTCATTGCCGAATGCTCTCCCTTGAAAACAAAAAAAGTTATTATCTTCATCAAAGAATGGTATGACCAATCTTGGATGATCACCCTCTACTGAGGGAAATTTATTAGGTATTATTGTATTCACCCACGAATAAAACTTAGGGGCAAAAAACAATTCAAAGTGAGTCCTACTAGGTATCTTTCTACTATCTACAAACTTCTTTACAGGATGGTCATATTTAAGTTGTGATATTTTCTTGAGAGATTTAAGTGGCGACCCTTTCATAAATTTAGGTTGAGCGAATGTCAGTTTTCCATCCAACTCTTTGTTTGTCTTATCTTTTTTAAACTGTTCAAATATATAGTCTTTGTATATATTAACATCTATATGTTTGAGAAGTCCTTGTAGGGTAGTACCTTTTGAACAGTTGTGACATCTATATAGTAATTTCTGTTCTTTACGAAAAACGTATCCACGAGCCTTTGTTTTTGATTTGTGAGAATCACCACAGTAAGGACAACGAAAGTTATAGAGGTAATCTCCCTTTTTCGTGAACTGTGATAACTGTGATGATGCGATTAATAAATATTTTTGATCAATATACATAAAGTCTATAATACACAAGTATTACTGATTTGTCAAGACAAAACTATCATTTTCTGTGCAATAAATCCAACAACAATAGAACCACCAATAATCAACCATCTCCACTTCTCTAAAACTCCTACTCGACCTCTGAGTTCTATTTCCATTTTAGTCATCTTATCAGTTTGTTCTTTGTGTTGTTCTGACATAAGGTTTGTCAGCTCTCTCGCAGTCGTTGATATACGAGAGTGTATCTCTTTGATACTATTTGCAGTATCTTGTTCTGAACGCAACTGCACTTCTTCCTGTTGTGATATCTTTTCTTCGTGTACGGCCAACATACGATTGATAGAGTTTGATACTTCACCAATCTTTATGATTGCAGTATCGAGTCGTTGATATATACCTTTCATATCTGAAACCTCTTTTTTAAGAAGTTCTATTTGGGTGTACATATCGTGTTTTGAAAATAGGTCTGGTTGTGCCATACTGTTATTCCTTACTCGTTACTAATATTTATATAATGTCAATCTTTTTTTATTGGTCTATTTTTGTCACCCTTGTTTGTCAAATCTTTGACTTGCTTTTCCAAGTCATCAATTTTCTTTGCAATGTTAGGATATTTTTTTTTCCATTTATCCTCTGACTTTAAGACCTCAAACCCATACCTATCTGCAGCCCAATTGTAAATGTTTTCTACTTTATTATAGAACCATCTACCCATCGCAGTCTTTTCAAACCACGATGAGGTTGCACTCCCAAGTATACTTCCTGTGATACTACTTACTATCCAGAACCACATCTTTTAACCTATTTGCATATGCAGAAATGTCATGGTCATAGATACCATCAAATAATTGAAACTTGAGTAACGCTCTTAATCGTCCACGCATACTGTCAATCATTCTTCTCCACCATCTTAGTTTTACTACTTTACCTTTGTAGTTCATATATACATTTGTTCCATGATGTCTGAAACCCATCATCCAAAATGGAACTTTACATACCATATCATTATTGTTCTGAAAACGATAGTGTGGAACTTCAAGTGACTTACACCATTGTTTGTTTGCAACTCTGGGTGAACCAAAGGTGTATAGACAATGCACATTATCATACTCCTCTGATATTCTTTTTGCAGCTAGTGTCGCCATTGCACCACCTAGTGAGTGACCTGTTACATGAACATTCCTGTCTTCTAATACACTAAGTTGAGTGTCCAGTTCGTCCCATATCTTATCCAGTTCACCTTGAAACCCACCATGAACGTATCCATGTTTGTATCGACCTCTTCTCTTAAATGCGTTTAGGTCTGCTTTGATATCTGACCATTGATTAGGTTCTGTACCTCTGAATATCACCACTGCATCATCATCATTCCAGATTAGGTAACATTGAGCACCATCTCTGTCAATGAACATATGTTCTGTAAATCTCCAGTAGTTAAAAGTTTCTTTCGCTTCTTCTAAGTCTTTATATGCGACTCCAGATAATGTAGACATAACAAAGGGTTTGTTTTCGTTAGTCATCTTCTGTGCCATGACTTATCTCCCTTGTCCTCTGTACTTTTTGAAACTCCTTCTCTTATGTTTATTCATAGTTGAAGTAATTGGTTTCTTTCCTTGTGAAGTACCTTTGATTGTTGGTTCGTGAATTGCGACTGTTGTAAAACTTTTCTTAGCCATCTAAATCTTCCTCTACTATTTCGTCTTTTACAGATTTTTCATAGTAAAGGATAACTTCATTTTGTTGTTCTATGTACCTTTTGATTTGCTCCATATTAATCGCAAGGTTTTCAAATGATTTTAAATCAAGTCCATAAACTACAAACTGTCCACCCTGTAGTGCTTTAACTTTTTGTATAACCTCATCTAAATTTTCCTCTGTAATTAATATTACATCAGAATTTTTCATAAGTATAGGGTTTGGTTTAGTCGCCAAAGCAATGGTAGGTTTTATAATCTTTTCAACTGTTACTATTTCTTTCTCTGCTCTAAAATTAGAACAACTACTTACCAGTAGTAGAATTAGTAATGGCATCAAATATGAGGTCAATTTCTGCATTTATCGTTTTCTCTGTTTCAATAGTATCTTGTATACTATTTTCTAAAATGTTTATTTCGTCAATCTGATCTTTTATACGAGTGTTCTCTAGTTCAATTCTCTGTAAACCAGATTGTAAGTTTTTTGTTAGTTCTATTTGTTTATTTAAGTTATTTTGTATTTCATTTATAACTGCATCCTTAGATTGTATTGCAACTTCCATCTTTGCATTATTAGAACGCAATGTTGCCATCCTAGACATTATATCGTTGTATGTGTAAAAAGCACCATACCCAAATATTCCAATGATGGCAACAATTGCGATTATAATATAAAGTTTAAACATTACCCTTTGATCTTTTTAGTAATCCAGAGTACGAGTGCATAGACAACAAGACCATAAATCGTTGCGACACCAATATCAAGTATGTGTTCACGCATATGATAGATAAACTCTATCCCTGCTTCAACATCACTCATGCCTCCACCACCAGTTCCAATGTTAATAGTTTTACTACCAACTTCACCAATGGTTTGTTCGATCATGATTTCGTTTTCTTCCATTATGCTCTCTTCTTCATTTGTTCGTATAGTTTCGATTCCATATGAGATAGGAGAACCTTTCTCATAGCAACTGCTCTATCACGATTAGTAAAAGAATACTCTCTGATATCATCACTGTCAATCCTTAAACTAAAAACATAAAATGCGCCTCTCATAACTACATTAGTTGCAGTTCCAAGAGCCATCCTATCAAGGTCTACTTTAGTACCAAAGTTAGTTTCTATAATTGACATATCAATCACCCTTTACCATTCCATGCCAAATTGAATACAGTCCATAAGCGATTAACGCATAGGCTGCCCAATCTATAAAAGATGATCCTAACAACACCAGAACTCCGACAGCAATTATACCGACACCGCCCCAGTTATGTAATTCCATCATCCTATTTTTAAGCCAAGTTAACATATATATCTCCTCGTCTTGATGGGTCGCCCTACCTTTATTGGTGGTCTACTATTTATACTTGGGGGATTTCTTCTTAGTACCATCTGCTCTAGGTATAAGACCTCTCGCTTTTGCACTAGAAGTTTCTGTAGAACCTAGTTTTGTTCCAGACTTTATCTTCTTTTTTAAGACTGCGAGAGATGGTGCGTTCTCTACTGTTGTCTGTGTATTTTTCTGTCGTGCAGTCTGTAATCTTGCACGATCTAGTTCTCTATCTCTTCTATTCTTATCCTGTTGTTTTTCTCTTGTGTGTGCATCTTTTACTCTGTCTACTGGTGTATGTGCATCTTCAGATTTTGCTCTTGACATCTGTGCTCGTGTAGGTGCTCCTTTGTCACCAACTTTTCTCATCTTCTCTCCAGAACCTTGTTTTATTCTCTGTCTTTTCTTGTGGATATTCGCCCACAAACTTTCGTAGAACTCATCAAAATTTTTCATCATCCACCTCCTTTTGCGATCATGATAGCGGCCATGTAATCGTTTGCATCTTTCTCGTTTTTATAAACTTTCTTTAATACTTTTGCGTGTTTACCACTTGGTAGTTTTACTCTCTTACCTTTGACGAACTTGTCTGCATACACACCATATCCACCACTAGACATCTTTCTTACATCTTCATGGAATTGTTTGAACGACTTCATCCTCCATTACCTCCACCATTACCACCATTTCCGTTTCCACCATTACCATTACCATTTGCACCATTTCCGTTTCCAGCACCATTACCATTTCCGTTATCACTCTGTGACTGACCAGATTGGTCACCACTCTTATTCCCACCAAAGAATGCTGGATATGCATACACAGTTTTAAACTTACTTTTCTTAGGAACACACGCCATCAGTTTTCTATCAAACTTATATCCAGACGGACACTTGAAACCATGTGCATCTTCTTTTTGCATCTCTTTTGTTTTCTTTTTCATCTTGTTGATGTACGCACGATAAACATTCGCCTCTGGTGTCTTACCCATCACTCTCGCACGTTGTTCCATTGCAATTGCAGCCTGTATCTTATGTGCGTGTTTCTTACCAGAACCCTCTATCTTCTTAACACTTGCTCTTGCAGTTTCCACATCTTTGAAACCTAACCCATGTATTGTTCCCTTTGGATTCTCATCTGTGTATAAATCTGAGTGTTTGTCACTCCCTGCTGGTTGACCTTTCTTTCTAGGTATTCTAGGATTCTTCTGACTGAATATATTAGGTTCACCGATACCCTCAACTATATCACCTATGTTAGACTTTGTTAACCACACTCTACCTTTCTGTATGTCACTTAGTTCTAACATCTCCTGTTTAGTTCCTGTCGCAACAACTTTCCTGTCTGACACAAGTGCGTAGTGTGGACTACCATCTCCTAATACTGCATCTTCACCAACCTTGATTGTCTTTCTTGAGTAGTCCTCAAACGCAAGTTTAGGATTAGATGTCTTGAAGTCTTTCTTTCTCATCACAGTCTTTGCAACAAGTTCTAACTCACCACCTTTGAGATTTAGAACAAATGGCATATTGATATCAGTCTTCATATCAGTAAGAACTGCTTGTGCATCTGGCCCAAGTTTTCTTATCACCTTACCGAACTTTTTATATGATTGTTTGAAGAGTCGTGTAATCTCAGCAGACGTAATCTGCATCTTGTTTCTTACATCATTTACTCTGTCTAGGAAATGTCTTGTGAACTCTATATCAATGCCCACTGAACCAAAGAGTCTATCTGCATATCTCTCTATCTGGTCTAGGTCTGACTTGGTAACTTCTTTTTCACCAGTTCTAGGTTTCTTTGGGCCTAGGAGTTGACCTTTTGAATTACCATGTTTATTTGCATTGAGATCTGCAACAGGGTGATACTGACCCATACCAGGCCCCAGTAAACTACTACCATCACTATACTGATTGTATGGGTTGGTTATGTCCTTAGTTACATATTCCTTGAAAGTTTTCATTCATTATCCCAAAGCTTTCATAACCACATTGTGGACTTTCATAAAGTCACCTTTACCACCTTTATCTAAAATACCCATGACTTTCTTTTTATTCATTGGATTTATTTTATCTAGGACTTGTAACATCATGTTTGCAGTAGTCATATCAATTTTCATAGAACCATCTTTGAACTTCATACTCTTTGCAGATTTATTCTTAACTATATCTCTCAAGGTGGATATTATGTAACTACTTGCTTTTTCTTCTTCTAGATATCCTTCTCTGGTAAACATACCTATGTTCTGTTCAACTTTCTGTACAAGTTTACTTTTTCTTTTTTCTCTTTGTTCTCTTGCTCTTTCTAACTTTTCTTTATGTTTTTTGTAACTTTTAGTTCGTGCATCTATGAGAGTTTTCTTTTTCTTTCTCACCACGACTACTGATGAGTCGTCACCAGTACCAGCAACATTGGGCCCAGTTGCGTTTGCTGGTGCATCCTCATCCACTGGATTTCCTGTATAGGGGTTTACCTCCCTGTAGGTTCTTAAATCTTTCCATCTAGACATCTTTAATATCCTCTAAACTTACATATATTTTTTCTTGGGACTGTGCATGAATAACAGGAAATATCTCAACGCCCAAAACTGTGTCAATCGGTGGTTCGTCATCAAATGCAATGACCTTATCACCTTTCTTCGCAGATAACTCTTCTTCTTCTTTATTTAGTATATCGTTGACTAGAACATACTCCCCTTTAGGTAATACCTCTCCAAACCCAATAACCTCCTCTGATATACTATCATCAAACTCTATATCATTTTCTTTTAAGTATTTCACAAACTCTTTCTCAAAAACATCTGGGTCATCAACCGACTCCTTAAATGTATCCTTGAGTAAAAATAATGCGGCCGCATAAGTACCAACCTTAGTTCTAAGACCAGGCACTTTTGCAAATATCTTTTTGATATTGAATACTAATTTGTGGAGGATTGTGTATGCGTTCTGTAGTTCTCTAGTTGCAAGTTCTACTGCTGGTTTAGTAGATTTCTCTTGACGAATACGATTACCTTTATCATCAATGATACCAAGTTTGTATGCATCCATTTTTTCAAAAGGTGTTGTAAGTAACTTGAGAAATCTATAAGTTACAAATAAATCAATCGCTCTTCCCATTAGACTTTCCTTAAAATCTCTAGTACGTTCTGATCTTCTTCAACGTGTGTCAGTTCATCTTCAGTAATACTATTTAGGAAAATTAGAAATGACTTGAGTGTTGACCAGTATTCTTCTTGTATTTTATACAATAATAAGGTAACACATGGTGTTGTTTCAAACACGTTATGTAATACTATTAAATGATTGAGAAGAAGTCTTTCTTTGAGAATACCAGTATCATGATATTTTCTAAGAAGACGTTTGATATACTTAAATCTTTTGAGGTCATCCTCAAATTCTTTTTCGCCTTCGCATTGGGGATTATTGTAATGTCGTATTGCATACATGACAACATTACTGGAGTTAATGGTTTCGTACATTACTCGATTTTAGCAAAAATCCTACAGGAATTATTCTTCATCATCTCATACTGTATTTTTAATGCCAACCCACCTTCGACCATGTGTGATATTCCATCGTCATTTATTACTTCATCATGTGGTGTATCTGTATCTTTTCCAAATCTACCACCAAATCGTGAGAGTGGTAAACTGAAAGAACCACTTTCTTCTGTCATCTCTGGTATTGTACCAAAGGAATAACCAACTCTATCTAGAGCGTTTCTTAACTTGTTGAGTGCGTGTTCTGGAAGAATGTATTCCATGTTTGCAATCGCACCAACGTATGCATTCAACGCTCTTAAAACTTTAGGATTATCTATCTCAGATGGATTGATACCATTATCAGTTGCCCTACTCTGGTCTGATGTATGAGGGCCTCTACCCTCGTTCATAAATTTATTAAATGATCTCATCTTACTACCTTACCAAATAAAATAGAGTGGGGGGAAAAGTCCCCCCAATCCAGAATATATATTATGTAACGTCCTGTGTACCAACGATGTTGTTACCAGTTCCAGTCGCACCATAAGCAATGATGTGCCACTTAGAACCTGTACCATCATAGATACAAGATACTGATTCACCCACTGCTTGGAATGTAACTGTTGCAGTTGTTCCAGCAGAGTCGATGAAGTCAACGTCAGTTGTTGTTGCAACACCAGTCGCAGCAACGATTTTTAACTGACCATCAACTGTTCCGTCACCAAGAATTGTGGCAGCACCACTGATGAAAGAAATAGTTGTTGTGTTCGAAAGAGTAGCCGCTGTAGTCACTGTTTCTGAACTAAACCCAACTGGGGCACCAGATGGTAAGTTACCCAAGAAGTTTGCAACTGAAACTTTCTTGTTTATCGGTGTACCTGTAGGATCGTCCACAACATGGAACAAGTCAGCAGATGCGATACCTGTGGACAAGTCCGTGAGGGCGGTAATTTTTTTATCAGCCATTAGTCTGATCTCCCTAATATAAACCCAATATCACTTAATTGTGATTGGGAATGTTACTGTGAATATTTATTCCACATCACCAGAGTCAGAAACAATTTCTGGCTCATCATTATTAAACTCTTGTAGAAACGACTCACATTGTTGTTTTGCACCTAGTAGTGCGTTCGATAGTGCTGTCGTTTCTGCTTTCCTTTGTTCTTTTGTCTGTAAGTCTTGTTGGACTTTTTGTATGTCACCATTAAGAACTTGTATTCTATCGTTAATCTTCTTTACATCAATCATAATTCAACTCACATTAATATAATATATTTATATAGTATTTATACTAAGATACTGTAAAAGCTGCGTTCTCGTCTAGTCCTAAATCTAGGTCTGCAGCCATTCCTGGCCCTGCTTCTTCTAATAAAGTTCCAAACTCATTTTCAAGTTTGACTGCAACATTTGGGTCACCTTTACCAGCATCAAAACTTCCAGCTTCTAATATAATACTACTACCAGATAACTTATCTATTCTACCACTATTCAAAGATATAGTGCTTGAAGTTATAAGACCTAAAGTATTGTTTGTTACATTTGATGTCTGTGTATCTTCTCCAGCAGGAAGTGCAAATGCAACTATACCATCACTCTCAGTTGAAAATGATGCACTATAATCCATTATAGTTCCAAAGTTTGAACCTAATGCAGATGCTTGATTTAACTGTAACTGTGGTGTACCTGTGACATTGACAGGTTCATTAAAGTAAACATATGCAACCACATCTCCTAAATCAGATGATGCTTCTCCAGTAAAGGTATCTCCTGTTGGATAAAAAGTTGTTTTATCTGAACTTGTTCCTATTGATACTTGATTACCTGTTGGTACGTCTATTGTGTCTTTTAATCTTCTGATACACTCTATGACCTCTGGTTGTGCAGCTGGATTATCACTTCCAGAGTTTGCTTTTCCAGCTGTGAATACCCAACCACTATTTGTTGCAATAACATCTC
>VMHT01183433.1_pt1 | contig 16387 bp, 24 predicted proteins | sample 4693611 | NCBI WGS metagenome assembly VMHT01 (sample SAMN12280063, study PRJNA550983) | marine metagenome | isolation source: seawater sampled from same location over 5 years 0.02-0.2 micron viral filtrate | place: USA: collected off the coast of southern California halfway between the port... ... | reverse complement strand
TTCAAAAGGTGTTGCGGCGCATGAAATGCGGCATCGTGGTTTAGAAAGGCTTTTTCGTATTGTAGAACAGGGGTATCCTACCGCAAAAAAGTTAGGTTTATCTAAAGAAGATTATTTAAAAATTCTCGAACTATATAAGTTAGACCAACATCAAGACCGTCAACGTCGTGTGAACAATCCTAATTTTGAGTATTCCGAGTACGCGCATGAGAAAATTGCTGAGGGTTTTGAAAAGGATGAAACAATCAACCGTGGTGCGCAGTATTTTTTAAGCAACCCTAATGCGCCTCTTTTTACCTTTGACCGCGAAGAGCGCCGGCCAAGAACGCCTGCCGAGCGATTACTTTTAATGCAAAATGCGGTGCGCGAAAACGCCATGTCTGGAGAACAAGCATTTGGTCCGGATTTATCCATCAAGAAATTTACTTCGTCGCCAACGTCTATGGAAGCTTTTAGGGAAACAGAGGGCCGTGCGGAAATAGAACGCTATTTAAACGAAGGTCCGCAAAACACTCCGGAAGGCATTACGACGTTTGCGGAACAGGCAATGGCTGCGCAACGATATGCGGATATAATTAACGAGCGGAACAAAACTATTCAACGAAATACGTCGCAAGTTCAAAACTTTAAAAATGGTGGCGAGGTAGATAAGAACTTTTTGCAAACGCTTGTTAAGGGTGTTGTGATGGCGGAGAGTTCGGGGGATCCGAAGGCGGAGAATACGCGCAGTGGTGCGTTAGGTTTGATGCAGATACGTCCATCCACGGCCCGCAAGCCGGGTTATGGTGTGGAGGATATTTTTACGATTGCGGAAAGGCTTGGTTATGACACTGATGACAAGAGTGACAGGGTGGTACGGCAATTGTTGTTTGTACCTGAAGTTAATGTTGAGTTGGGTTCGCAGTATTTGCAAGCGATGTTGGAGAAGTTTCCTCGGACTGAGGATGCTTTACGCGCCTATAACGCTGGTCCGGGCAAGTTTGCGGAGTTTAAAGCGTCTGGCAAGCCGTTGTCTGCACTTAGTGAGGAAAACAGGGGGTATCCCCTTAAAGTTGTGGCGGCGGTTCAGGGGGTAAATCCGAATGAGCCGCGTGAAATGGCGGCGTTTAAGCAGTCTCCGGCGTCATTTTCGGCTATGGAGACGATGTTAGAGCCTGCCAGCAGTGATATGGTAATGTATAGTGGTCAGGGGTCCGCGCGGGTAAATCCGATATACGCGGAAATGGGGCCGCGGCCCACGGCACGGCCTACTCCGACGGGTGCGGCGGAGGTTAGGATAGATCAGGTTACGGGTCAGCCTGTTGTTGTGCCTCCTGCGGAGAGTTTGTATGAGAAATATTCACCTGAGAACATGGCGCAGGACGCCCTTTCGGGTATTGGGGGCTTAAACGGGACGGCCCGGAATATGTTCCGCTAGTAAAATAGAGGTTTACGTGCTAGTTTAAGCGCAATCTTGGAGATAACACATGGCATTACCACCCAGAAACCCTGTTGCGTCGTTTGTGGAGCGTGAAAACAGCGACCCGGCGCTTGAAGAGGCAATTACGGACATTGAGATAGAGATGCCGGGTGCTTTGGTGTCTTCTTCGCAGCCGTATGCGGATGGAATTGACATTATTGACGCCGAAGACGGCGGTGTAGTGGTTGATTTTGACCCGGAGGCGTCAAAAGTTGTTGGCGGCGGTGATTTTTTCTCTAATTTGGCGGAAGATTTGTCTGATTCCGACCTTGGCGGCATAGCTTCGGATCTTTTATCGCAATATGAGTCGGCTAGAGAGAGCCGCGGGGATTGGGAAGACGAATATAACAAGGGTTTGGAGCTTTTAGGCTTTAAATACGAGGAAAGAACACAACCTTTTCGTGGGGCGACGGGTGTAACACACCCATTGCTTGCAGAGGCGGCCACACAATTTCAAGCGCAAGCGTTTAATGAGCTTTTGCCGGCCGAGGGGCCGGTAAGAACGCAGATTATGGGTGAATTAACGCAGGAAAAAGAGGCTCAATCCAAGCGCGTTAAGGAATTTATGAATTATTATCTGACCAATGTGATGGAGGAGTACACTCCGGACACGGATCAGATGTTGTTTTACCTTCCGTTGGCGGGATCGACGTTTAAGAAGGTGTATTTTGACGGTACATTAGACCGGGTAGTCAGTAAATTTGTTCCTGCGGAGCATTTGGTGGTGCCTTATGACGCTGCGGACATGGAAACGACGCCTTTTGCGGCTCAGATCGTTAGAATGCAGTGGAATAACTTGCGTAAAATGCAATTAGACGGGTTTTACCGGGATATTCCGGTACATCCTTCGCAGGCCCCTGCCACCGATACGACGGATACGGTGGATAATATTGACGGTATGCGGCCGTCAAACATTGATTATGACGTTACTTTGCTGGAATTTCACGTAGATTTGGAGCTTCCGGGCTTTGAGGATATGGACGAAGAGGGGGAGCCCACGGGAATTATGGTGCCGTATATTGTTACGGTGGCCGAGGATGTGGGTCAAATTTTATCTATTCGCCGGAATTATTCTGAAGATGATGAAAATCGGCGCAAAATACAGTATTTTGTGCATTATAAGTTTCTTCCGGGCTTTGGCTTTTATGGTTTGGGGCTTATTCACACCATTGGTGGCTTGTCTCGCACTGCTACGGCGGCGTTGCGGCAGCTTATTGACGCGGGCACATTGTCTAATCTTCCTGCCGGCTTTAAAGCCCGTGGGCTGCGGATTAGGGAAGATGCGGAGCCATTGCAGCCGGGTGAGTTTAGGGACGTAGACAGCCCCGGAGGGGCCATACGGGACAGTTTGATGCCTCTTCCGTTCAAGGGCCCGGACGCTACATTGTTTCAGTTATTGGGCTTTGTGGTGCAGGCTGGGCAGCGTTTTGCCACTATTACGGATATGAAGGTTGGCGACGGCAATCAACAGGCTGCGGTTGGTACAACGGTAGCTATGTTGGAGCAGGGTGCGCGTGTAATGAGCGCCGTTCATAAGCGTTTGCACTATGCTATGAAGAACGAATTCAAGCTTTTGGCGCGTGTAATGTCTGAAAGCTTGCCGCAACGGTATCCGTTTTCGGTTGCTGGCGGCGACCAAGAGGTTATGGCCAAGGATTTTGATGATCGTATAGACATTGTTCCTGTTTCGGATCCGAATATTTTTAGTCAGGCGCAACGTATAGCGTTGGCTCAAACTCAAATGCAGTTGGCGATGCAGGCGCCGGAATTGCATGACATGTACGAGGCGTATCGGCGCATGTATCAGGCGTTGGGTGTTCGGGATGTGGATAAAATCCTTAAACCGAAGCCTGCACAGGAGGCTCAGCCCAAAGATCCGGCAACCGAGAACATTGACGCGTTGGATCAAGTGGAGTTGCGTGCTTTCGCGGGTCAGGACCACGAGGCGCATGTTATGGCGCATTTGGTCTTCGGGTCTTCTCCCATTGCGGCTCAACAGCCGGCGGTGGCAGTAGCTTTGCAAAAGCACATTATGGAACATGCTAAGATTAAGGCGCAGGAAACGGTTCAGGCACAGTATGCGCAGCAGTTAAATGCGCAAAACTTGACGCCCGAAATACAGCAACAGTTGGAAAAGTTGATTGCACAGCAAGTTGCTACGGAAATGCAGAATGTAAAGCAGCTTTCTGCGCAGATTGCGGGCGAGGGTCAGGAAGGCCCGGATCCGTTGGTTGCGCTCAAAGAACAAGAGATGCAGATCAAGCAACAGCAGGTTCAAGCGGACATTGCCAACGATCAAGCCGAATTGCAGCTTGACCAGCAGAAAGCGCAGAACAGATCGCAGGAATTCCAGCAACGTATGCAACAACAAGAGCGTATGGCTAACCAAAAATTGCAAGCAAGTGCGGAACGTGAGATACTACGCTTGCAAGCGCAACAGCAGCAACGGAGATAATTATGAAGGTAAAAGTAAACGGCGCCCCACCGGCGAAAGCCCCGGCCCCTGTAAATAAAGCGGAAATTAAAGGCCAAGGCAGCATCCCTTATGCCAAGATTGTGGATGAAAAAACGCCAAACACGGCTAAGGGCATTAAAACCATGGGCACTTCTCGCGGCATGGGCGCCATGTTACGTGGCGGTAAGTTTTCTTCTTGTTAGCGGTTTTGTTTAATGGAATTAGAGTCGCTTTGGAGTTCAGGATTAACCGCTGTTTTAGGTTTTGTAGTTTGGTGGGCTAAGGCGCAGCATGACGAGTTAAAACGTGTGCAAATTCTTCTTAATCGAACGAGGGAGGAACTTGCCAAGGAATATTCTACGAAAGTCGAGAGCAATACGTCCATCGACCGAGTTATTGCTAGGTTAGATGCTCTCGACGCAAAAATGGACAGAATACTAGAGAGATGATTTGCGCCCTTACTGCCATGTTGGTGGGGGTTTATACTTATGGGGACTTGTACACTGCGTGCATATACCGCTGCCCCCGAGAAGTGTCTTTCTTCTATTATCACTATCCGCGTGTTATAAGAGTACCATACGGGTATTCTTGCCCGCCATCTGTTAAGATAGGTGAACGCGTATGATTGAGGTATTAGCATTAGCCGGCGCAGTTACTAAATTAGCGGGCGGCATAAGCTCCGCGGTTCAGGCAGGCAAAGACTTAAACAGTCTTATGCCTCATTTTGGTAAATTGGCTAAACTAGAGGCGGATATTAATCTTGCTGAAAAAGGCAAGCATAAGGGCCCGTTGGGGCGGCTTACGTCTAGCGAGGAAGAAGGCTTTGCTATAGCGCAAGCTAAAATGGCGCACAAAGAAGCTATGGACACTCTTCGCAGCCATTGCATGTTGTACGGTCCTCCGGGCATGTGGGACTTGGTGGTGCGTGAGCAAGCCGAAGCAAGAAAACGTCAAAAAGAGGCGTTAGAGGCGCGCGCAGCCGCCAGAGACAGGTTGTTTTGGGGTGTTTCATTAGCGTTAGGGGTTACATTTTTTTTAGCGGGAACAGCAGCAATGATTTGGGGCGTGGACAAATTGGCAAATGGCTGATGGTACGAGTGGCATAGGATCTGCTCCTTTTAACGTGGGAAGCGACATACACGCTCAAACAAGGGCGCGTGAGCGCATAGAAACGCACTTATCCGAGCAGCGCGTGGAAAAAGAGCATCGGGCTAATCACGCGCACTTAGAGGGCCTTGCGAAGCAAAGATTGGACTTACAGGAAAGTTATGATAGGTTTGGCCGCAAGACCAATGCAGATAGGCCACAAGGAACTAAGCTAAACATAGAGGTTTGAAATGGCAAACACCTTTGAAAAGATCCTTCAATATCGTTTGATGCCCCGCATTATGATGTTCGTCATGATGGTAATGTATATCAAGGTAATAAATTGGGGAATGAGCCTCGACGATTTAAGCACTCAACAATCCGCAATGATTTCAGTGGTCAGCGGGGCCATGACGGGGACGATAGCCGTGTGGCTGGGCTCGGAGAAATGACTCAGATATTTTTACAATCTTTTTTAGGGACCGTAACCTGCGCGTTAATTTTGGTGCTTATTATTGAATGGATGAAGGGTAATTGATGATACAATCTTTTTTAGGCCCGATAGCCAATCTTGCGGGAAGTTGGCTGCAAGGCAAAGCCGATAAAAACGCTGCCGCTGCGGAGCTAAAGCTTACTGAGGCGAAAGCGAAAGCCCAGATATTATTGTCTGAAAAGACAAGCGTGGCCGACTGGGAGCGCATAATGGCAGAGGGTGCAAAATCCAGTTGGAAGGACGAATGGTTTGTAGTAATTCTGTCTATCCCATTGATTTTATGTTGGATTCCGGGAGCAGAAGGTTGGGTTGACCGCGGGTTTGCGCAGCTTTCTAAAGCTCCGGACTGGTATTTTTACAGCCTTGGAATTGCAATTTCAGCGAGTTTCGGTGTGCGCGGGGCACAGGCGTTCTTTAAGAGGAAATAATATGAGTAATTTTAAATTAAGCCAGCGTAGTCTGGACCGCATCGAAGGTATTGATGAAGAGTTATACACTTTGGTTCGCACGGCCATTCATAATACGCCGTATGACTTTGGCATTCCCCACCTTGGCGGTTTGAGAACGATAGAGGAGCAACGTTCCCTTGTGGATTCCGGGGCTTCGAAAACTATGAAAAGCAAGCATTTGGATGGAATGGCTTTTGATTTTATGGTTTTTCTTGGGCCTAGAGTTTGTTGGGAACTAAAATTCTACGATGATGTTGGCGATGCTATTGTAAAAACAGCGCGTGAGCTTGGCATTAAACAGCTAAAATGGGGTGGTGCTTGGCATATTGACAACATCCTAGACTGGGGTGGCACAATGCTAGACGCACACAACGCGTATGTAGACGTTCGGCGCAAACAGGGCCGCACGCTCTTTGTGGACATGCCTCACTTCCAAAAAGGCTAAAAAGTTCTGGTACAAATGTATAAGACATGTTAGATAAACATCGTATGATGTAGGATAACGTGTGGTACTCAACTATGGACGACATTGCAGTCGTACAATTCGTGCAACGTTCTGTAAAAGAACGCAAAACAATGGTTCTTGATTTGTTGGAAAACAATGGAATTAAGAACATGGAGCATTATCAGCTGTGCATGGGCGAACTTAATGCTTTAAACTTTATCTCTCAGGAACTCTCGGGCCTGCTAGAAAAACAGGAGCAATTTGATGACTAAATCATCTGCCGCGGTAGATTTAGATGCCGCGAAAGCTGGTGTTGAGGCAATGTATGTCGCACCAGAAGAACGCGTTTTAGATCCGACAAAAGCGGATCAAAGCCTTTTAGAACGAATGCCTTCCCCAAGCGGATGGCGAATGCTTGTACTTCCATACCGGGGAAAAGGTCAGACTTCCGGGGGGTTGTATCTTCCAGACAAGGTTGTTGAAGATGGTCAGGTTTCTACCGTAGTGGGATACGTGATGAAACAAGGATCTCTTTGTTATAAAGATGCGGATAAGTTTCCGGATGGTCCGTGGTGTAAGGCCGGGGACTGGGTAATTTTCGCACGATATGCGGGATCTAGGTTTCGTATTGAAGGCGGCGAAGTCCGTATTATTAACGACGATGAAATTCTTGGGGTTATTTCAGATCCCGAAGATATCATAAGCTTGTAAGGAGGGCGGAATGGCCGAAGCAGAACAACTTGAACAGGAAACTACTGAGGCGGAAGTTACCGAGGTAGAGGTTACAGAAGAGCCACGAATTCAATCGGAGTCTTTTTCTTCTCCGGAAGAATCTGAAAGCTCTGGTGAAACGGAGCAAGAGCAAGAGGTTAAAGGCGCGCAGAAGCGCATTAACCAGCTTACTAAAAAAATGCGCGATGCGGAAAAGCGGGAAAAAGAAGCTATTCGCGTAGCCCAACAAATTCAAAACGAGGCGACGCAGTTAAAAGCGCGAATGCAGCAATTAGATAATGGCTACATTGAGCAGTTTGGTAAAAGCCTTGAAATTGAGACAAATCAAGCGGAAGCGACGTTAAAAAGGGCCATCGAAGTTGGGGATTCGGACGCTATTATTTCTGCTCAGCGTCAATTGTATGAGCTAAACGGCCGTTCGCAACAACTACAGGTTGCACAGCAACGAAAAAGACAGGAGGCGGAAGCGGCGCAATGGCGCGCTCAAAACCCTCAAGCGGCGCAGCAACAGCAAGTAGCCCAACAACAAGCGATTCAACAGCAACAACAGCCGCAGCAAGTGCGTCGTCCGGATGCAAAAGCCGAGGATTGGGCCACGCGCAATTCGTGGTTTGGAGAAGATCAAGCAATGACTTTTGCAGCGTTTGGTATTCACAAAAAGCTTGTGGAGGACGAAGGGTTTGACCCGCAGGATGATTCCTACTATACTGAACTAGACCGGAGACTTCAGACGGAGTTTCCGCAGAAACTCGGTTCCAGCAAACGGCCCGCTCAGACGGTCGCTGGTGTAAGCCGCGCAAGTAATGCTTCTGGGCGCAGTAGAAGGGTCAAACTCACCCAGACCCAAGTTGCAATAGCTAAAAAATTGGGTGTGCCGCTAGAAGAATATGCGAAATACGTGAAGGATTAACGAATATGTCAGATACAACGAAAAAAGATCGTTTTGAGGGCATAGATCGTGCGCCTCGCGCTAACAAAACTAGGGAAAAAACGGCTGCTAGAAAGCCGTGGGCTCCCCCGTCAATGCTTGATGCTCCCCCTGCGCCGGAAGGCTATAAACATCGTTGGATCCGTGCGGAAACACGCGGTTTTGATGATCGGAAGAATATCAGTGCGAAACTCAGAGAAGGCTGGGAATTGGTTCGTCAGGACGAATACCCCGATTTTGAGGCGCCTGTTGTTGATACAGGGAAATATGAAGGAGTGTTTGGGGTGGGCGGACTGCTTCTTGCAAGGATACCTTTGGAAACAGTTGCAGAACGGACCGATTATTTTGCTCAACGAAATAACGATCAAATGCAAGCTGTGGACCATGATATGCTGCGTGAGAATGCACATTCAACCATGACGATTACTAACCCTGATCGTCAATCTCGTGTAACCTTCGGTGGCCCTCGTAAATAGGGGCTGCCCTCTTAGGAGAAAAATCAAATGGCAAATGCTAATACTGCCTATGGTCTTCGTCCTATCGGGCTAGTTGGTGCTGCGGCTAATACTACTGGTGTAACCCAGTATGAAATCGCGTCCAACAACACTAATGCTATTTTTCAATACTCTCTTTGCGTTCCTTTGGCCGCAGGGGTTATTGACCAAGCCGGTGCTACTAATGGTGGTACTACGCAAGCGTTAGGTGTCCTGATGGGTGTAGAATACGTGGATTCGGTTTCAAAGAAGCCCGTGTTCATTAACTACTGGCCCGGTTCTGGCTCTGTAAGCGTTGACACTAATCATCCTGTCAAAGCTTTTGTAGCAGATAACCCGAACCAACTGTTTCAAGTCGCGTCAGACGCGTCTTTAACAGACCGCGCAACTGCACAAGCGGCCGTTTTCGCAAACGCGTCTTTGGGCACTTCCGCACGCACCGGATCTACCTCAACGGGTAATTCCAACTCTGCATTGGGTGTATCTACAATCAACACCACGGCAACCCTTCCGCTCCGTATTGTTGGCATCATGGACGATGAAGCTAACAGCGATTATACCGCGGCGGGTATTCCGATGATTGTACGCATTAACGCGCACTTCAATGCTCCAACCAGCCGTTTCGATTCGCAGACCACCGCGACATCGACAGGCATTTAAGGAGGGATATAGAATATGGCTATTTCTCGCGCACAACTAGCGAAAGAGCTAGAACCCGGCCTTAATGCGCTATTTGGGTTGGAATATGATCGTTACGAGAACGAGCATTCTGAAATTTTTGACGAAGAAAGCTCGGACAGAGCTTTTGAGGAAGAAGTTATGCTCGGAGGCTTTTCTACGGCGCCAGTAAAAGGTGAGGGTTCATCCATCAGCTTTGACGACGCACAGGAAACCTACACTGCTCGTTACTCTCACGAGACTATTGCACTTGCCTTCTCTATTACAGAGGAAGCGGTGGAAGATAACTTGTATGACCGCTTGTCTGCGCGTTATACGCGGGCTCTTGCACGGTCAATGTCTCAAACCAAGCAAATCAAAGCTGCGGCCGTGTTGAACAACGCGTTTACCGCAGGCGCTTCCGCTATTGGCGATGGTGCAGCACTTTGTTCTGCGTCTCACCCAACTTTGTCTGGAAACCAAACTAACCTTTTGGCAACTGCGGCAGACTTAAACGAGACGTCTTTGGAGCAAATGCTTATTGATATTGCAGGTTTAACCGACGAGCGTGGTCTTAAAATTGCGGTTCGTGGAATGAAACTTATCATTCCAAAAGAATTGCAGTTTATTGCAGAGCGAGTGTTGAACTCAAATCTGCGTCCGGGCACTGCGGATAACGACACCAACGCAATGAAAAATATGGGTATGTTGCCCGACGGAGCGGTTGTAAACCACTTCCTGACAGACAGCGACGCATATTTTATCAAAACTGATGCGCCAAACGGTTTCAAATACTTTAACCGTTCGCCAATTAAAACTGCAATGGAAGGTGATTTTGACACTGGAAACATGCGGTTTAAGGCACGTGAGCGTTATAGCTTTGGTGTTTCAGACTGGCGGTCTGTTTTCGGTACACCCGGAGCGTAAAATATGTTATAGTGGGGCGGAGTATTTCATACTCTCCTCCCTTATAACTGGGGCAACCTCGGTTGCCCCTTTCTTTTTTTGTAAATCTCCTGTACTGTTTCAGCATCCCTGACAGGCGCATTGGGCGTCTGACACAACCCACGACAGGAGATTGACATGGGTACGACTACTTTTTCTGGTCCTATTAAAGCCGGTACAATTAAAGAAACTACCGGAACATCATTAGGCACTAACATTAAAAACACTGGTCAAGTTGTTATGGCGCAGACTTTTGCTGCTGATTTATCCGGTGGAGCGTTAGCCGCAGTGGTGACGGACGTTGTAATACCGGCAAATTCACAAATTATTGACTGTGTAATTGATGTAATTACCGCGGCGAATACTACTACCAACTTGAGTGTTGGTGACACGGTAGGTGGCGCGGCTACAATTTTAAACACGTTCGCAAGTGGCACCACAGCGGGCCGAAAGTATCCAACTACGGAGGCTGGCGCGGCGTTAGCTTGGGAAGATACGGGTACGGCGGACATTCGTTTAACGGTAACGTCTTCTGCGGGAACAAATGCCGGCGAAGTACGCTTTACTATTTTGTACCAGCAAAACAATAACCTAGCGTAATAAAGGGGGCTACTCATGGCGGGTTCTGATGTAAGAGCAAAACGCTTGGCCGCAACGGGTTCTGCCGGAGTAGGCCCGGCAAGGATTAGGCAGGTTCAAGTAAAAACTACCAGCGGAAGCCCTCGTTTAACCATTTCAGATGGTAACGGGGGCAGCACGGTGTTGGACATGGACTTAGATGCCTCGGACACGCATTCGGTAAACATTCCGGATGAAGGTATTCGTGTAAGTGACATTTATATTGCTACGTTTACCGCGTGTACCTCGGTAACAGTTTTCTTTAGCTAAATTATGGCTGATAGGCGAAAAGAAAAGCCGATAAAACGTAGCACCAAGGGCAACGGTGCTAATTATCGGAAGACGTCTAAAGGCGCGGGGATGACTGAAAAAGGCGTTAAAGAGTATCGGCGCAAAAACCCCGGATCTAAACTAAAGACGGCTGTAACGGGCAAGGTCAAAAAGGGCAGTAAGGACGCTAAGCGCCGCAAGTCTTTTTGCGCGCGTTCAGCGGGTCAAATGAAAAAGTTTCCAAAAGCGGCTAAGGATCCAAACAGTCGTTTGCGGCAAGCTAGAAAACGGTGGAAATGCTAATGGCATATTCAAAAAAGTCAAAAAAGTCTTCTTCAAAAAGCAAGGGCAGTAAAATTTGTCCTGCTGGAAAAGCGTGGGCCGAAAGAACGTTTGATACATACCCGTCAGCATATGCAAATATGGCGGCGTCCAAATACTGCAAAGACCCCAACTACGCAAAAAAATCAAAAGGAAAGAGCAGTGGGCGGCGAACTAGCTAGATGGCGAAAGCAAAAATGGGTTAGGATTGATAGCTCCGGCAATATTGCGGGAGAATGCGGGACGTCTAAAGACAAAAAAAACCCAGACAGGTGTTTGCCCATAGCCAAAGCCCGTTCTTTGTCAAAAAGCCAACGTAAATCTACGGCTGCAAAAAAGAAGCGCGAAGGTAAAAAGGGCAAAACTAACGTAAAAAACACAAAAGCAGCCGAAGTAACGTATGCTGCTACGGGGGGAGAAATACGCTCTACAAAGCCTAAACGCCCGTATAACGGGTCGTCTAAAAACGGTTCTGTAGTAGCCCGGGGCTGCGGAAAGGTGATGGCTAATCGCCGTAAGCACACCAAAGGATCGGTGTCGCGGGCATGAATATAGAGTTTTTCGATCAAAAAGTAGAGGCGGTTATTGTAAAAGAGTTGTTGCAATGGTCCCGAGATGTTTTGGAAAAACCTAACGCGTATTTTAATGATTTGCCGCCTTGCCCTTATGCCAAACAGGCGTGGGCGGAGGACCGTGTTGCGATACTTTTTAAATACGATAATTCATACCAAACGCTTTATAAGTGCATTTCTGAGTTTGACGACGGTTTTGACTTGGCCATAATTGTGGATCTTGCAGATAAAAAGTCTGCGGAAGATTTTCACGATTATTTATATGATTTAAACACCGTTATTTCTGAGGGCATGTTTATTGACCGCGATATTTGGTTAATGGGGTTTCACCCGGAAGACGAGGAAAATGAGTTTGTTGAAGACATAGATTTTGAGCCTTTAACCGATACGGAATACAGTTTAATTTTCATACAACGGTTATCGAAGGTACAAAAGTCTTCGGACAGCTTGGTTAAAACAGGTTACTATGATACATATAAGGATGAGTATAACGCTCAAGAGTTAATGGACCGTAGAAAACAACTTTACAGGAGACTGCAAAATGGCAATGCGACCTAAAAAGATGCGCGGCGGCGGCATGGTAAAAAAGATGCGCGGCGGCGGCATGGTAAAAAAGATGCGTGGTGGCGGCATGGTAAAAAAGATGCGCGGCGGTGGGGCGGTTAATAAACGAGCTAAGAAGCGGAGCTAATCATGGCGGTTTCCGGTACGAAGGCGTTTGAGTTAGACGTCACCGAATATATAGAAGAGGCGTTTGAGCGGTGTGGCCTAGAGGTTCGCACTGGTTACGACATTCGTACCGCGAAACGATCTTTAAACCTCATGTTGGCAGAATGGGCCAACCGCGGGTTGAATCAATGGACTATTGCGCAAACGCAGGTTACTGTTGTTCAGGGTCAAACGGACTATTCGTTGGGGGCAGATACCATTGATGTGTTGTCCGCGGTGGTTCGTAACGATAGTGTGGATTATGGTATTCAACGTGTAAGCCGTGACGAATATCTTAATATTCCTACAAAAAGTTCGCAATCTCGGGTGTCGCAATTTTTTGTAGATCGGCAAATAAACCCCACTTTAAAGGTTTGGCCGGCGCCCAATAACAGTACGGATATTTTGATTTTTGATCGGTTAGTTCGCATGGACGACGCGGATACTCCGATTAATACGATGGAATTGCCGTTTCGGTTTTACCCGTGTTTGGCGGCAGGATTGGCTTATTACATTGCCATGAAGCGTGCGCCTGATCGGGTGCAGCTTTTAAAAGCGGTGTACGAAGAAGAGTTTGAGCGCGCGGCAACTGAGGATCGGGACCGGGCGTCATTTAACGTTCAACCCAGTTTGGACTATTATCGGATAAATTAATGAGCAAGTACGCATTAGGCAAAAACGCATATGGCATATCGGACCGTTCTGGTTTTCGGTATCCTTTGGGCCGAATGCGTAAAGAATGGACGGGCATGATCGTCGGGTATGACGAGTGGGAGGCCAAGCAGCCTCAATTAGAGCCCCGTCGGAAGGTAATTGATGCGCAAGCGTTAAAGGATCCTAGACCGGACAGAGTGGAGCCGTTAGACGTTTACGTGGGCGTGCCTCTTGTAGAAAACCCTAATCTTCATTCGCCTAATGCGTTTGGGTTTGTTGGAAGTGTGACGGTGACAACATGAGTTTTACATACGCGGAACTTAAAACAGCTATTCAAGATTATACGGAAAACGATGAAACAACGTTTGTAAATAATTTGCCGTTGTTCATACGGTTGGCCGAAGAGCGCATACTTAAAAATGTTCAATTAAGTTTGTTTCGTAAAAATGTTAGCGGCGCGATGGCGACGGGCAATCAATACTTAGCCATGCCCAGTGACTTTTTAAGTCCGTTTTCATTGTCTTTTGTGGATGCAAATTCAGACATGACGTTTTTGGAATTTAAGGACGTAGACTTTGTGCAGACGTACAACCCGGATCCTACGACCACTGGAAACCCTAAATATTATGCCGCGTTTGATGTGAGCAATTTTATTTTGGGGCCAACACCCAATGCTGCGCGTGCGGTAGAATTGCATTACTTTTATCGTCCGGCGAGTCTAACCGCCGGAGCCGATGCGGGCATTACGTGGCTAAGTGAAAATGCCGAGTTGGCTTTGTTGTACGGTAGTTTGGTTGAAGCCTACACGTATATGAAAGGGGATCCTAACCTAATGCAATTATATAATCAGCGTGTTATGGAGGCGTTGGGTAGGTTGAAAAACCTTGGCGAAGGGCAAGAGACTACGGATCAATATCGTAGTGGAACATTACGGATACAGAGAACATGAAAAGGAGGCTTTAAATGGCTTTTAGTGGAAACTTTCTGTGTACTAGCTTTAAGAAAGAGCTTCTTGAGGCTGTTCACAATTTTAAAAACTCGGGCGGCAGCACTTTTAAAATTGCGCTATATACCAATAGCGCATCGTTTAATGCTGCAACAACGGCTTATACTACAAGTAACGAGATAACTGGAACGGGTTACACGGCGGGCGGTAATACTTTGACAAGAGTGGACCCCACATCTTCCGGCACCACGGCATTTACGGACTTTGCCGATACCACGTGGTCTTCTTCGACTATTACGGCGCGTGGGGCATTGATCTACAATGACTCAGCGTCCGGTAATCCCGCGGTAGCTGTTTTAGATTTTGGCGCGGATAAAACGTCTACCAACGGCGATTTTACTGTTGTATTCCCAACGGCGGACGCCAGTAACGCTATTATTCGGATAGCCTAATGACCGATGTTATCGTCCCCTTTTCTGGTTGGGGCCGAGGAACGTGGGGCCAGCTTGCCTTTGGCGAAGGCTCTATTACGAATACGGGTGCCGTTGGAGGGGTTGGCTCTGTAACAATAGTCGCAGAGGCCAATGTCCCTGTGACTGGGCTACAAGCCGCGGGTTCCGTTGGCGGCGTAACCGTTGTTGCAAAGGCCAACGTCAATCCAACGGGCGTTTCTGCGACAGGTGAAGTTGGCTCTGTAACTGTTATTGAGGGCGTGGGCGTTAATGTAACCGTTACGGGCGTTGCCGCCACTGCTTCTGTTGATTCTGTAACGGTAATTGGTGCCGCCGTTGTCTCCGCTACTGGAGTAGCGGGCACCGGTGCCGTAGGGTCTGTCGTAGTCACCGCCGATTCAATAACGTCTGTTACGGGATTGGGGGCTACTGCTTCTGTTGGTGCAGTCACTACAACGGCTGACGCTAATGCCCCCGCGACGGGTATTGCGGCTACTGCTTCTGTTGGAACAGTAGATGTAGGAATATTTGTTACTGTAAACGTCACGGGCGTTGCCGGAACGGGTCAAGTTGGTGCCGTAGAAACTAACGCTAATGCAGACATTTTTGTGACGGGAGTTTCCGCAACAGGTATTGCAGGTCAGGTTCTTGTTTGGGGAACCATTGTTCCAAATCAAAATCCGGGCTATACTCCGGTTACACCATCTTCCACCCCAGCATGGAGTGACGAAACACCGTCTCAAACTCCGGGCTGGGATGACATAGCAGCATAGGAAAAAATTATGCCTAGTACATATACACTGAATAACGGTATCGAACTCATTGGCACAGGGGAACAGTCTGGCACATGGGGCGATACAACGAACACGAACTTTGAATTGTTGGACACATCCCTAGATGGTCAAGTTTCCGTAACTCTAAGTGCTACGGGATCAACAGGTTCCCCTAACACACTTCCAGTTAGCGATGGCGCAGCTTCTAACGGGCGCAATCGCTTGGTTATTTTTGGAGATAGCGGGGATATTGGCGGCACAGTGTATGTGCAGCTTACTCCGAATGACGCGGAAAAGATTATATATGTGCGCAATAACCTGTCTGGTTCGCGCAGTATTTTGCTTTTCCAAGGGACATATAACGCGAGTAATGACTATGAGGTGCCTGCGGGTACGACAGCGGTTGTGTTCTTTAACGGTGCGGGTTCTGGTGCGGTAGCGGCGAACGTATTTAACAATGCACACTTTGATGCTTTGAATGTAGTTGGAAGTGTGACAGTCGGCGGAGGCGTGACTGTAACAGGGACGGTTGATGCGGGGACGGTTGAGTTTGACAACCTTTCTGGTACTGGGGCAGTATCTGTTACTAATATTCTCGACGAAGACAATATGTCATCAAACAGCGCGACGGCGTTGGCAACTCAACAGTCTATTAAGGCTTATGTAGATACGACGGCTGCGGCGCAAAACGAATTGTCCGAGGTTTTGGCTAACGGCAACACCACGGGCGGCACGGACCTTGTTATATCTAATGGCGATGATTTAAAAACACTTTCCGCAGGTACATCCAACTTTCGTGCAGGTGTAAACGCAGGTAACAGCATTGCTTCTGGCGGTAACTATAATACGGTTGTAGGTGATGGAGCTGGTACTGCTATTACTACTGGTGATCAAAATACATTTTTGGGTTTTGATGCAGGTAAATCTGTT
>VMHT01055596.1_pt1 | contig 16391 bp, 24 predicted proteins | sample 4693611 | NCBI WGS metagenome assembly VMHT01 (sample SAMN12280063, study PRJNA550983) | marine metagenome | isolation source: seawater sampled from same location over 5 years 0.02-0.2 micron viral filtrate | place: USA: collected off the coast of southern California halfway between the port... ... | reverse complement strand
TACCATCAACATTTGATTCCTGTTTATTTACTAAAGAATAGTTTGCTAAGGTTTCCTTTGACGCATCTGGTTTGAAATACTCGCGAACCTCTGTCTTTAAAGGAGAATCATTATCTACGGACTTGGAAAGCTGTACGTTATTCTTTGCAAATGTATACCTTTCGGTTGGAATACCATCTACGTTTGACTCTTGTTTATTTACAAGTGAATATCCAGCAAGAGTTTCTTTGGAGGCATCTGGTTTAAAGTATTCGCGAACTTCAGTTAACAACGGAGATTCATTGTTCACCGTTTTAGAAAGCTGCACATTGTCCTTTAAAAATCTAAAGGTATTGGTTTGATAACCAGAAAAATTAGACTCTTCTTTGCTTGCTATAGAATAACCAGATATAGCACCTGGGTCTGACCCAAAAGTGGTTATGACTTGAGCTAACTGAGAGCCTACATTGTCTATACTCTTAGATACTGTACCTTCTTGAAGGTAAGCTTCTGTTATCTGTATAAAGGCATCATTCTCCTCTACGCTTCTTGAAGCTAATTTACAGGCAGTACCACTAACGGTAATAGATGTAGTACCTATAGTTACACTAGGTAAGCTTGTACCAGTCTTAGCTATAGTTACACGAGTAACTCTCTGTAGTCCATTTAATTCAAAATCTATCTTGTCGTCTTGAGACTTTACAAACGATGTCGTAGCAGTCTCATAAATAAGAGTAACTATTAAATCTCTTTCAGATGGATTAGCCTCAGTTCTAAACAGAACCATATCGCTATATGCTTCACTGGTTCTAGGAGCTATACCAGCGATTGACATCTCTGCACTCTCAAGAGTTCCGTAAGCTGAAAATATTTGAGACTTATTGCCTTGCATCCAAGCTTCACTTGGATTCGTTGAGCTACAAGTAAATGTTAAACGGAACCTACCCTCTTGCAGTTGCTCTACCTTTGGGCCAGTCCCGACTAATCTTAATCTTTGACTTCTATGATATGTTGGCATATATTAGCACTTCCAGCGTCTTCTCGCCTGTCTTATTCTTGAGTTAGGATCATTCCTAGTTTTGGCAGAACTTCTCTTGAGCTGCCCTAAAGATCTTGCGCAATATGATTTGCGTCTTTTAGCAGCTTTACTGCCTTTCTTAACCTTGCCAGTAACCGCTGTTTTAAGCTTAGAACCAGGGTTCTTTTTACGGTAGGCAGCAACACCTTTCTTGGTCATACCAGCACCTTGCTTGGTAGGACGATAGTTGCCTCCTTTGCCCGTGGTCTTTCTTATTGGATTACTTTTTCTTTTTGGCATTTCTCACTTTTGCTTTTGGTGTATTTGCTACAAATTGCTTTCCCTTTGCTCCTCCAGCTTTTTTCTTGCGAGCTGTAGACGCTCTTTCAGACTGACTGAGACTCTTAGCTTTAGCCATGGGTAAACAACGGTCTGGGTTTTTCTTGTTTTTTGAGGTTCCACAAGCTCCCTTGATTTTTCCGTCTGTACCGATTCGTACCCAGTTTTGCTTTCTCCACTTTGCAAGCTCACCCATTATTTTCTTTTTCTTTTAGATTTACTCTTTCCTTTAGCTCCTTTTGCATAGTTTGGGTCTTTGCAATACTTTGAAGCCGCCATATTTGCATATGCGGATGGGTACTTATCAAAAGTCCGACGCGCCCAGGCTTTTCCTTTTTCACAGATTTTAGCCATTAGCAACTCTTCCTTTTCATATTTTTCTTAGTAGGTGGTCTTCCTCGCTTCTTTCCGTATGTTCCTTTTCCTTCTGGCATAATTGATTTATTGGTTATGTGTTAGCTCTGTTATAGTAAACCCAAATTGTTACATCTCCGCTAAGAGATGTGCTACCAGACTTGGTAACAGTCACTTGAGTTACTGCATTTCCACTTGTTGGAATTGCAAAATTAAATGGTACAGATATGTTATTGTCATCCCTCGCTCCAATTACGGTTGAGTTCGGTGGGCAAGCGATTGCTGAACCGACTGCACTTCCCCCACTATCTTTAAATTGCACACTTGCGGTAACGTCCGAACGAACCACTATGCACTGAACACCATTGGATGCATCTACGCCAGCATAAGTAAAATTAATCGGTTGAGTCTGTGCTGCATTAGCGGTTTGAAAGGTAAACTCCGCTCCCAAAAGGCTATTAGGTGAAAGCACAGTGCTAGAAAAAACAGTAGATCCTTCTAGCCGTACAGTATTAGAAAAGTTTAATTCGTATGCCATGGTTTACTTTTTTTTAAATAGTACTACTAATCCCAAACAGATTCCCATAATCAAACCAACAAAAGCTGGCTCTGGTACACTATTGTAATCCACTGAAAGTCTGTAATCTACTTCGTTCCAATTGTACTGCACGCCTTCGTATAGTAATCCATCAAATTCACTATAAGCCCATTCTGGAATAGATGGCACATAAAAGTAACTATAATCATTAGTTGACGTAATGCTATCTCCCCAGTCGTATCCTTGGTCTATTATAGGTAAAGGTCTAGTTTCGGCTTCGTGACTCATTTCTTAAAAAGTGATGTAAATATTGATGCAAATTCTTTAAAAACCTTGTTAATTATATTATCCTTTGGTAAAAACATCAAGATAATTGATGCTATACCAATGTAAGCGAATGACATAACCAAAAGGTCTTCTTTATAGTTTCCTAATATATATTCTATCATAAAGTTGGAGAGACTTGCCTTATTGATGAATCGTTCATATCAATAGGCGTTTCTATTATAGGCAATTCCTTGACATCCTTAGGTTCTGTGCTAGTTTCAGAGGATGATTCTTCTTGAGACTCTTGTTTATCTTCAGTTTGCCGTTCTTGGTTTTTCTCTTGCTTATCTTCTTTACCTTTTTCTGAATCGTTTTTAGATGAATCCTTTTCTTCTGCTTTGGCTCCCTTTTTTGATTGCTCTTCTGATTTGCTTTCAGCTTGCTTCTGCTCGCTCTGACCGTCAGACTTCTGGGATTCGGATGGTGAAGATGCGGAAGATGAAGGTTTGGGATCCACTGCAGAAGGAGTTTCGGATTGTGAAGGAGCGGGTGAAGAGATAGCTTCAGCCTTTTCAACAAACTCTTGAGCCGCTTCTACCTTTTCTAGCATTACGATTTGCCCCCAGTCATTCAACTCATGGAAATCAACAAAATTATCAATGAACCCTGGAACTTCAAAACGCTCTTCAATAACATCGTTTGCGATGCTTGCCACGAAGATTTCTGTCTGATCTACCGCAACAGATGTCTGAGCAACTGCGGCTGTACTTACAGCTACGCTTCCAGCAGTTCCTAGTTCGCTAACCTTTTGTACAACTGGTAAGTCCTTTATCCTTTCAAGAAGCGACTTTTTAACTTGGTCGCCAGCTTTTCTAGCTTGCTGTATTGCTTTAGCAGACTGCTCTTTAATTTCTTCAGAAGAGCTAGAGCTTTTTCCATCCAGTACTTGGGACAGAGAATCTCGCAGTTCTTTGAGTTTCTTGTTGGCAGTTTGCTTATCCATTTACAAAGTTTGCATTTCATAATTATTTACTTACAGCGGCACTTCCAAAGTAAAAGGAAATGATGCTAATAATAGCTGTTTTAATTTCTGGTAAAATAATATATCCGTGTAAAGTTTCATAGGTTGTACCTTTAGAAAAGCCAAACCATTTGCTGTAATCACTAGCGACTGTAACTCCTTCTTCACTGTGAGCTAAAATAAAAGGTGCAATGATTACTCCAAATAAGACTGTAAAAACAATTATTCTACGTGTCCAAGCACCAAATGAATCCACCCTGGCTGCTGCTGCATCTGCACTATCGTCCGATGCTTTTTGTTTTTTAATCAAGCCCTCTGTAACTGCTGCTTGATTTTGTACTAATGTACCGATTAATTTAAAGAGGAATCCACTGGCTCCTCCGCCTAGCATTGCTAATAATTCTGTACTCATTTAAGTTCCCTCCATAGTTTATAGATTGATAAAACCGTTAAAGTAATTAGAACCACCTTTGACATTACACCCAGCATTAAGTCTACACTCTGTATTGTATCTGTGGCTATAAAACCAAATACTCCTACTGATAATCTTTGTAGCGTCTCTTCCATCACGTTATAGCGTTGACTACTAAAGCCTCTTCTTCTTCGGTAAGTGTTGTAAATCCATTAACACCTAGAGCATACTTACCTTCACTTGTGTACATCATTGCTCCAGCATAAGGATAACCAAGATTATTAGCTATAGCTTCCTCTGAAGCTTTTGCTTTTAGTTCTTCCTCTGTATTATATATTAAATACTTATCCATATTATAGGGCATCCATTTCTGTGTTTAAGTTTGCAACTGAAGTCGCATCCAATGCTTCATCAAATGCGGCAAAGATATTTGTTTCAAATCTTGAGCCACCTAATTCAAATATAGAAACTTGGCATTCAGTACTTAGTGTTGTTGTGTCAACATCAATTTCTTGAGTTCCATCAACGAACATATCAAGAAGAGTTTGAACAGCACCTTGGTTTTGTGTATTTCTTTGCATACTACCGATGTAGTTTTCAAAAGAACTTCCTATTGCTGAATCGTGAAAAGTATCAAAAATAGTATAAGCTTGGTCTCTTTGTCTAAGTCCAACAATGCTAGTAGCATCATTTTGAATAATATATTTAGCCCTTTGATTTATTTGTTGAGTAGGAGCAGCATCTCTTACACCAGCTATTATTTGTGAACCAGTACCTTGTGAACCAGTAGTGGCTTTTACATTTACTGCAAATGTTACTTGTGAATGAGGACTTACTGTATTGCCTCCAAAGTCTGTGTTTACTTGAGAATTAGAGGAACTAGACATTGTTCTTGGATTACCCATAAATCCATCTTTATTGAATTGTAGGGTATTACCAGAGGATACATAAAGAGGAGCAACTCCAGCGAAACTTTGTGCTAAATTAAGAGAACCAACTTGGTCGTAAAGTGTTTTAACTGTTGGGGCTGAACTTACCCAAGAAGCATAAGTGCCATCGGTTAATTCAGTAGCAGTAAAATTCCTTGTACTAGGTGATGCTCCACTACTTACTAATTCAATTACATTACCATTGGTTCCAAAGACATCCTTGGTACTCCATACTCCATAAGCAGTGGAAAAAACAGACACTGGTAGAGCTGTATCAAAAGACCCAGACCTACCCTTCAAGGCATTCCAGGACGAACCTAAATTGCCATCTAAAACAGAAATAGCACTGCCTAATAAATGAGAAGACATTAGTCAGTGAACTCTGTTGCGTATATGTTTGCTGCCGTTGTACCAGCCTTGATGAACTTAGCTTTCTGGGCTGCTACTTTACTCCATGTATAAGAGCGTCCAGCATAAAGTCTATGTCCAAGTACACTTGTTGGGTTACCAGTATAACTTACTAATACATCTGCGTCTTGAATATCAAGAACGATGTATTTAGTTATAGGGTTATATGATGTCTGAAACGAGTTACCAGTTTCGCTAGTTGCAGCGGTAACCTGTAAACGTTCCATGGTTGTCCCATCAGTTGGCTTAGGGTATAAGTTTGTTACAAATGAATTTGCCATTGTTATCTATTGTTGCGGTTTAAATGCGTTGAGAACTTTTTCTTTAAATTATTGTTGTTAGCTATTATATCAAGCTTTTCAAGCTCTTGAGCTAAATAGTTTGAACCAGAGGATTCTTCTCGTAATGCCTCCTCATATCTGCGCTCTATACGTAAGAAATCAGCGTAAACAGTGTGCGCAATGAAGTAAAAGAACTCTTTGGGGATCTCACTTGCATTATTGGTGTAATCAGTAACCGCTGGAGACCCACCCTCTGCTATAGATATAAGTTCTAATCTTTTCTTATAGGTAACATAAGCTTTACTATCTTTTAAGTTAGCTATATTTAAAATGTTAGCACCATCAAGATCCAAGTAAAAGTCGTACTCTACTTCTGAAGCATTCAAAAAAGCCTTCTTTCTATGAATACGAATAAACTCTCCTATTGCAGTCCTGGCTGGATCTGTTTCTGTGTAAGTAACTAGGTTTACATCTTTAATAGCCAATGTTCCAGCTAGTGCAGATTCATTAGTCCATACATCAACAGCTATTGGATCCGCATCATTTGTGGATGCCGAGTTAGCTAAATTAGTTACATTGCCCTCAGAGAATGTAGAAACTCCATCTACTAAAGTAAGATTAGTGGTTGCTATCTTACCAAGTCTCCACTTGTTCGTAGCAGTCCTATAATAAAATATATAGTAATTATTAGAATGCACTGCTGCACTTCTATATACAGCATTGCCACTTGAATCATCTCCGTGAATGAAGTAATTTGAGTTACTATGACTTTCATTTCCAGTTACGCCACTTGTTTGAAATGTAAACAGTGTTCTTTCTTCAGAAGGAACAATATACCTAGGCCAAGATTGGCTAGTATTATACGCGTCCGTTAATCGTCTGTTAACAAGCTGATAGATGTTTCTATGCTCGTCCAGGGTTAGGGTGCCAGCCCCTATGAGTGCCTGTATTAACTTTACTAGATTCGCGTATGTGTCTGTTTGCATTATGCTTTGTTAGGGCTAAGTTCTGGGAACTTCTTGTTGTAGTACTGTAAAAATTCTTTAGAATGCACAGCCTCATGACCGTACTTCTGTGTTAATCTGAAAAACTCACGAGCTGGCATTGTTGCCACAGGTTTTCCCAATACTGGGTGCGTTTTACCGCGAAGTTCGTGAGCCTCCTTGCGGACTTGATCAACCCGCAAATGTTCGTCTCTTTTCTCAATTTCAAAACCATTGATGATCTCCTTCATGAAAGCATCATCAATTTCTCCGTCTGAATACCGAGGTAAGTCTGTTGTTATTTCTGACATAAAAAAAAGGGGCGGGGGCCGAAGCCCCCTTCCCGAAATAAGTTTAAGCGCTAATGCGTTTAATGCTTAGTAAGATTCTAACTTTACCAGATGTATCACCGTTAAGTGCAGCTGAAGCAGTAATTAAAACATTACCAGCTCCAGTTGCAACTACACGAGCTGAGTTAGCAGCTGAACCACCGTCTGCACCAGTAACTGATAGACGTGTTCCACTGTTAGCAGCTGTGTTTAATTGGTCAACACGAGTAGCTGTAATCAAACCATCGTCATCATTGACTCCAGAACCAGAGTCAGTTCCAACTTTGATTGTTGCAGAACCTGTGCTATATACTTCTGTTACATTGATAGCAGCGCCATCAATAACATCACCCTTGGCGATAGGTAAGCTTACTACAGTTGTAGTATTACCAGCGTCAGTAGTGAAGTCGTTAGGTGAAAGTACGATCTCGTCTGTGTAACCAGAACCAGCCGCTTCATTAATTGTTAATCTAGACATAATTTTTTATATTCCTTTGTTATTAATTATAATTAAGCGTCGTAGCTGTCAATCTTACCGTGCGCTTGTGGGTGCTTCATAAGCACTGTCAATGCGCAATCAACGAATCCGCGTTCACCACCACCCATGTTAGGTAGGCGAGTAGATCCCATTGGGATTAACTCAGCAACACCATACATTTCTGGGTTAAGTAATAAACCAGCTTCACCGTCAGATTCAGCTCCAGTAATTGATGCTTTCATACACTCTGGGTTACCATTTACGATAGAAATGATTCCGTGATCAGACTGATATAAATCAACACCGAGTTTAATTGATGCTTCACCATTCGCCATGTTTATTTGACGCATAGATGTAGTGTCAGCACCAGAAGCAACTGCAAGACGAGCGAAGTCAGAAATGTGACGACGAAGACCTGTGTCAGCAAACAATGTAAGATTGTTTACATTACCAGTTTTCTTGAAGATTTCTGTTACGATTGCATTGAAACCAGTTTCAGTTAATGCACCGTCACCAGATTCAGCAATAGCAGCTGTGTCTGTTTGGTAATCTGAAGGAACATCGTTACCAGGAGATGTACTGATCCATTTTGATAGTCCACGCATTTTGTAAGGAGTACCAGCACCGTTTTCAGCTGAACGATCATTGTTAGAGCAAAGAGTTGCTTCAATGTCGCGTTTAAGCTCACGAATTGCTTTAGCTTCTGCTTGAGCAACTTTCGCTGGGCCAACTGAGTCTACAGCTTCCTGTAGATCTGATACTAAGTAGTCACGACGGAACTTCTGTACGAAGTTACCTAAACGAGCGCGAGAAGCGAACTTGTCTGTGAATTGGCTTACGTCTGCACCTTCTGCAATACCTGCAGTTTGTGGATCTTCCAACTTGTCAACTGTCCACTCAACAAAAGTGCTGTTTGCTTTTGATTTTGAGGCAGATGAAAGAACAGGAGTTTCTTCGGGAGCAAGTATTGTTAGAACATCTAACAAATCTTCTCTATTAGAAACACTTGTTCCGCTTTTAAGTCCGTTTGACGGGACTGGGTCAAATGTATTTGAAAATGACATGATATTTAAAAAATAATTATATTGTTATTGTGGTTTATTGTGAGAACCTCATAGTTCTCATTTTGATGAAGTCATCCTTTGAACCAGATTCACGAAATGCCTTTTGCGTATTTTGTAAATTTTTCAACGCACTACCGATTTGTTTCTCTGACTTAGCACTACCAGGCATAGACGATGGCGGGTCTAACTGAACACCCTTCTTAGTAGGAGTAGCAGCATCACTTTGGATGACTCTACGTCCATAAAGGCTGTTAGCCGAGTGCGCCAACAAGTATGGTAATTGTGCTGCTAATTCTGGCGAAAATTCTTCAAGACCTTCCAACCTTGGGTCAGTAAGCATAGCTTGATATTTTTCATTGAGGTCATCGCCCTCTTTACCAATCCAGCCAAATTCTTCTCTGGCTTTTTCGGTTAATGAACTCTTTGCTTGCTTCGCATATTCCCTGTCTTGTAGAACCTTTAACTGCGCTGGAAGAAATTTCTTCTCGGCTTTTCTGGCATCCAATAGCTGCTTTCTGACTTCAGCTTTTGTATACTCCTTGCCTTTTACTTCAGTTACTACGTCGTCGGCTCCATAACCCTCGGCATTGAAGATTGTATCTTCAGCCCATTCAATGACACTGTCAATATCTTGGGCAACTTTCTGTAGCTCTTCCACGGTACTTACGCTTCTGTAAGGGTTACGTGACTGGTCTACATTACCTTTAAGGGGATTGTCAGAATCCTGGAGTTTCTTACGCAGTTCCGAAAGTTCAGCTTCAGCTTGCTTTCGTTTAGCGGTCAGCTCACCGAATCGTAATACCGCTCTGCTACCCAACTTGTCGGATAGATCACGTAATTCCTCTTCGGATAAGTTATCTAAATCAATATTTGAAAGAACATCGTTGGCCTCTGTTTCTTCTGAAGTTTCTTGAGTTTCCTCAATGACTTCTTCCGTTGCATTGGCTTCGTCTACAACTTCTGTTTCTTCTGCTTGAGGCTGCTCTTCTTGAACTTCCTCTTGCTGCTGTCCCATTAGTTGATTAGCTCTGAATTTTGCAAACTCAGAGAGTGACGCGTTTGACTGTAATCTCGCTGTATTTGTGGCATCAGCGTTCGCCTGTACTTCATTTTGCATATCTAATAACGCTATTTACGTCAGCGGTGACGATTAATGGATTATAACACAAGTTTTATATACCTAGAGTATTTGAAAAACGTCTTCTGAGTTCTTCATAACTAGACATACGCAAAACTTCGTCATAAGCTAAAATCTTTCCAGATATTTGCTGGACTTGCTCAGATGTAGATGAGTTTAATTCACCTATTGCATCTTCTCGCATTTGGTGAACATTATGAATAAATGCACCGAAACTTTCGTGGTGCTTTAATGTATTTACGGATTCTTCTAATGTCATAAATTATCTACCAAGCAAGTTTATATCATCTTGCACTGGTGGTAAGCCACCTAGGATTTCAGTATTGGCACCTGGGTATGCTAATGATTCTGTTCCAAAAATTTCAAATGGTTTTTCGGAAAGCATTGGTTTACTTACTGCATTATCAATTACGTCATAACCCTGTGGTCTCTCGTCAGTAATTGACTTAGTGTGCATACCCTTATTAATATTAAATCTAACAGAATCTTGTGCGTTTCCAAAATTATAAGTAACGTCAGTCAAAGAACCTTCTGTCTGAGATGGTAGTACTGAATAATCAGTTATTTGAGGTAACCCTAAGTCCTCAGCAGCAAAGTTGTACATATCTCTTCTGCGATTAATCAAACCTCTTACTACCTTTGATTCATCATTAGCGTCTGGATCATTTGCGGAAATAATATCCAAGGAGTTTCTCAAGGCACCTGGGTAGTCTTTGTTTTCAAGGGATTCTCTGAAGTCATTAAATAAAGTACCAGCGTTGTACATTATGTCAGATGCTGCTATTTTCATAGAGTCTGGCATATTATCAAAATCTAGCTTATCATTCTGCTTCATTAACCCTACGTTGTGATTAATGATCATCTTAGCTAACTTCCTGTCGTCCGTTGTCCTTGAAGCAATTTCTTTTAAGGGTTCTGGGATTAAGGTAATTCCGTAACCCCTAGTCTTTTTTTTTGCTTCTATAGATTCGTCGGTGCCTTTTTCACCTTCACTAGCCTTTAGCTTATCTAAGTGAACATCAACCCAAGACTGAGCTGGTTGCTGGGTTCCAAGTAAATCCATACTACTGTTCCATTCCTTGGGTCTGCACGTCTCCAACAGAAGCAGCACTAGTACCAAACTGGCCATACTGAGTTGCATTAACTTGCTGCATTTGAGCAAATTGATATTGCTGTTGGTATTTCTGAAGCCTTTCAGCAAAACCTTGATCAGCTTGCAACCTTTGTGCAATATCTGGTTGTTGGACATATTGTTCTATTATTTGCAATGCTACTTGACCAGCATTAGGTCTAGCTGGTACCTCTATACCTGCATGAATTTTAGTCAAATCATCTGTAATATCTTTAAGGGCTTTTTCTTGAGCTACCTCGGTAGGTTGTAATACTGCATCAGCAAGTATAGGATCAATGCTACCAGCAAGGACATCTAATAAGGTATCTACATTAATACGCCCATTTCTATCAAGCTGCATAAGCTGAACCATTTGTTTCAGTTTATTTTCTTGAGTATCTGGGTCTGTATTAAGTACATCGTAAGTTACTACAATATCAAAACTCTCATCTGGGTCACCCTTAGAAAACTCCATTGGATCTGGAACACCAGTAACTCTAAAGAACATTTGGTCTGGCCCAAATCTCTGGAAGCATCTATATGACATACGCAAAACTTCAGATGCATGATGTAAGAATTTATCTACAAAGAACTGCTTTCTTACACCAGATATTTGACTATCCTCATCAAGTCCCATTATGCGGTCTGCTTGCGCTTGTAAAGTAGTCTCTATTTCTATAGAGGCTTGAACATCTTCCATGTTCGGAGTATCTGCAAAATGAATCTCATCCTTACGTCTGTAAGGTATAAATCTTCCTGGCCCCCAGTCAGAAGGTGCTTGACCTACTGGGTGCATTATAGGAGGTAGTGTAGCTATACTAGCTCTGTCAATACGAGAGTCTCTCTCAATCTTGACTTGCTGTTGGATGCCACGAAGTAAATCTGGTACTGAGTTAGCATCATATAGTCTTTTACTATCCTCTGAAAAACGTGTAACAACTACTGGGTAGTCTTCGTATCCATTAAGTAATTGGAATTTAGCGTAACCTTGTACTGAATCTTCTCCTGTGTACTCCCTATGAAATATAGTTTCATAAATACCTTCGGCACCGTCTTCTTTATCAACTAAGCGCTGGAAGCAATGAACGATCTCAATCAGCTCTTCCGCTTCATAAACATCTTCCATTTGTGCTACACTGCGTCTGCCCTCTTGTTCTCTTTCTACAGAATCAAGAGCTACACCCTTGTAATGCTCAATTACGTACTGAACGAAGTCTTCATCCCAGTCATCTGTTACTACCTTATTCTCTAATTCCTGTGCAGTATAGTAAGTACGCCAGAAACAATAAGGTGAACGCTGTGGATCCGTAACATAACTAGGAAATAAGAAATCACCATCTGGAGCTAATGTTTTAATATTAGGTGCATCTATCTGCCTACGGATAACAGGTAATTCCGCAAAACCTGTTTTACGTAAGCTCTTGATTGCTTTCTTTGCTCTCTTGGTTGTTACTCCGTCAAAGGCTTGCTGGAAGCTACCTATTACAGATTCCTCTTGGGCTTCATTTAAAATCATTTCGGCAGTCTCTGGTGAGATCTGACCAATCTGCTCTAGATTTAGTTTTTGTAAAAATCTACGATCTTCTCTATTCCAACCTACATATGTAATAAGGACACCTCGCTCAAGTAAGTAATTAGCACCGAGTTCCATTTCTTGTTTAAAACGCGGAATGTAACCAGATGTAGTCATCCATTTTAAGAAACTAGAAACTACCTTACTTCTTTCAATGTCTCCGCTCTCTACTGGGAACGCTCTAACGTTAGCCCTGTTCAGAGATGACATAAATAAAGATACTAAACGAGTGATTCGTTCATCAATAGTGTGCGCTTCCATATCGGACGCGCCCTCCCAAGGAAATGCATCAGCTCCGTGCTTGCGCAAGTCTTGACTCTTGCCAGGCCAATAGTTACGCCTGTCGTCGTAATTATTTCTGCACTGATCAAAATAGGATTCTAACTCCTGTGTAGTCTGTTCATACGCTCTGTTAAGAGCTGTAATGTTAGGTTCCTTGCTGACGTAAGTCAAGGACTGAAAATCATTAGCTTTCTGCATTTATTGTGTTTCTCGCGGATTTTATTATTTCATATACGAAACCTTTATGAACACCAATTCTATCACACAAATCTTGTGGTAACAATTCTTCGTGCATTCTATATGTTAATGCACGAGTAAACATTTCCCAAGCGAGCAATCTGTCTACTTGTTCTAGTATCCAATGCGGATCCAAAGTAGGATCATCGTATTTTTTTCGGAGAGTGTCTGTATGACACGCCTTTATTATCTTGGATGGCTTCAATATCTATTTGTTTTCCTATGAGTTTATCCTTGAAGTGCTTTGATATTACTACAGGCACCTTCTTTCCTATCTCTTTTATGTGCGCATATACATAGTGCGGATTAGGCGCACCGTGCATTACATTACCTTTAAGGTACTTTGGTATTAGCTCTGGTACATCAAAAGCCTCAACAAGTATGTCTTGTCCGTCCTCATGCACCCAAGTATTCTTTCCTTTACCAGTAAGGTAATCTTCGGGCAACTTGTCTTTTGCTAATTCCATAGCTTCCTCAAACGATACATCGTTATCCTCTGCTAATTTTGTTAATTTTACTTTTGGCATTAATATCCTCCTGTTGATTTTAGACTACTTTGAAAATCCCATTTGTCAATGTGCATAGGCCCATCTCCGCTCGCGGACATACGCAAGTATCGGATTACATCAAAGAAGTCCTTTAAGGGTTCGTCTTGTTTACCCTTGCTGTTGTAATTAATTAAACTATCTATTAGATTCCCGCAGTCCTTGTGAATATAGCACATAGGTCTGTTAGCCATATCTATTTCTGCATTGGGATTGTATGCAAACCATTCGTCAAGGGCATTGATACCCAGCTCTTCATTTCTGCCATCAGAAGGGATAAAGTGCATATCATAATCAGCAAACACAGTAAATAAATCGTCGTTGTTTTCATTTTCCTTTGCAAAGAATCTAGAGTCTCCTATTCGTTCAAAAACTTCTATACCAAGATCGTCTTCTATTTCTTGGAATAATTCTACATAACCAGCAACATCTAGGCCAATCTTCTTCGCGGCTGGGCCATATCTCCATTTGGGATCCCCGAACTCTGCCCACTCTCCATAAGTCTGCCTGTCTGGCCACTCTCTACGTATATACACTTCTCCATCTTCGTTTACTCCCGCCCAGATTGCTACATAGTTTCTGGCTCCAGCTGGGTCAACTACTTGGTAGCAAGTAAATGCACTAGAACTAATATCTGGGAAATGCATATTATATCTGTTCTTTTCGTCAGATAGTACATTTACCTCAGAATTAAACATAGGCACCAAGGAAGTCATACTCTTTACAGGTATACCGTAAGCACGAACCAATATCTCCTCTTCGGGTCTATTACGTAAATCTTTAGCTATACGACTGTAACCACCAAACGGATTCTCATCCGAATGCAAATATACTATAGAAGCATCGCGATCTGGGCTGTACTGCTTTACTGGTACGTCTCTATCCAGCAATTCTGCGTTCTTAGTCTGCAATGTCTCAGCTCCCTTGATGTACTCTGCCACGAATGGCGTATATCCATCAATAGGTGTAAATCCTATAAGCATCTTAGAGTTTCTGGTAGCTAGACGGAAACGCAAGGTATTTACCAATGCAGCGTCACCCAAGTATTCGTCCAGCCATGCACCTATGTTATTACCACCGTGCTTCTTGAAACCGAACTCAAAACCCTCCAATATAGTCTGATTATTACTGTACTGCGTATAAGTCTTAAAATCTACTCTAGTTCTTGTATCTGGAAAAATAAAGCTACTACCAGTGAATCCATTCTGCATAGAGAAATTAATATATCCCTCTGTACTCTTGGTCTTCCTTCTGAACTCCTTAGGCATCATCTCCCAGATTGCAGCCTGCTGTACCTTAATACTAGTATCCGCGTTCTGGCTAAAGCATACTATATGACCATCATTGTTCTGCATAACAGCCTCCATAAGCATCTTTGCACAACCAGTAGTCTTTCCAGATCTATTACCACCAAGAACCAGTACTTCATTGTACTCTTCTAAACCCTCTCTTACTCTCTGCCAGCCCTCTAAATCAAAACCATGTCTGATCGGATCCTCCTCGGCTGCCTGGATTCTACCCTCGTGCGCCTCAAAAAGCTGTTTAAGAAGTCTAGGATCTTCATCTGCAAGCATGACGATCTCCTCGTCAGTAGGTGCAGACAGTATAGGATGCTGCGTAAATTTAAGCTCCATACTCTTCTTCGTCTTCTTCCGCGGATTCCTCTTCCCAAATTATATCTAGCATATCTAGCTTTCCATTCATATCTAGACTAGCCTCCTGTATAAGCATCTTGCCTACCCTGTAATTAGAGTAATCGTAGAATAAATCCCCCTCGTCATCCATAACTATAAACATATAGTTGGGGAAATGCTCGCCTAAGTTTCCGCGAATACGATCAAATAAATCGTCATGATCCTCAGTTATCGCCATCTACTTCTATTATATCCTCTGTTTTTAATGCCCGTATCCTTTCTTTGGCTGCCTTAATAGTATCCTCGTAATCCTCTTGACTAATAACCTTTCTCTCCTCCTTGATCTGCGAGGCCTCACCTCTCGCGGTCAATGCTTCACGACTAGCATTAGCCTTTGCTATTGAAAGCTCCTTGAGATCGCGGAAGGTTACCTCCATCTCTGGGTCATTCTCCAGCCTGTCACGTACCTTCTCTACCAAATCCTCCTCCAAAGAACTTAACTGCAAGTAACTCCTGGCCGCGAGCTTACCTCCCAAATCCTTGAACTTACCCAAGTGATCCGCATAATCCGTGAGTATACCTATGACAGTATGCCTGTGAAAACCATACTTCTTTACTATTTGCGTCTGACTCTTGCCTACGCTAAACAAATACAGTATAGTTGCTACCCTGTCTGGGTCGTACCTAGACAAGCACTTGATCTTATCAAACTTCTCGTCAGCAGCAAACTCCTGCACGGACTCCTTGATTTTTATTAATAATTCTTCTTTGGGACTAGACATATACAAATCTTATGCTATAATGCTTGCGATTAAAACATATTATAGTCCATTTGCAAGCCCCAAGGGTGAAAACGGTAAAATTGGTAATCGCCAAGAACGACATTAAACTTCAAAGAGAGTCTCTCAAGATTAAACACCTTCCGAGATTATAGGTTACTTTCCCCGAAATAGCATGAAGGAAAGGTAAAAAAATAAGCCATTGACCTATGAGTAAACTGTTCGCACTACCTAGCTCGCAATAAAGTCAATGACCCCGCTATGGCGAAGCTGTGTCCACATATGTTATAATAACCCGCATGGCAGAATCAGAAGCAACTAGAAAACGTAAGGATTATATTTACCATTCTTCCCCTTTACAAAAAAAACGGAGAGCAGCGCGCAATAAGGCCCGCAGAACGGCTGCTCGGCTGTATGGCAAGTCAGCCATCAAAGGTAAAGACATTGATCATAAGGACGGTAACCCTACTAATAACTCCAAGAGTAACCTTAGAGTTATGTCCAAAAAGAAAAACCGAGGCCGTAACAATGGCTCAAAAGGTTTAGGCCGCAAATAAGCGCATTGAGTAGGAAATTTTTTTAGACCCTGGTATATATATATGTATCTGACGGTACGACGGAGCGCTGACCCCCTCCCCCCCCGTCGGTATGATAGCCAAGTGTTCGCCTAGCCATCCTCCCCTCGTTTGGGT
>VMHT01197872.1_pt1 | contig 16393 bp, 39 predicted proteins | sample 4693611 | NCBI WGS metagenome assembly VMHT01 (sample SAMN12280063, study PRJNA550983) | marine metagenome | isolation source: seawater sampled from same location over 5 years 0.02-0.2 micron viral filtrate | place: USA: collected off the coast of southern California halfway between the port... ... | reverse complement strand
GAATATAATTTAACTTACTACATAAATCCTAAATTAGGGAAAGAATTATATGGTATAGGAAGAGCTTATGATTACTGTATTGAAAAATCTACCACTGATATCTTTATGATATTCCATGCTGATATGATGTTAGGTAAAGATGCTGATTTAAAAGCATTTAATCATTTAAAAGAAAAAACTGTAGTGTGTGCTACAAGAATCGAACCTCCTTTACATCCAAATAATGGAGAAAAAATATTATTAGATTTTGGAATATGGCCTGAAGAATTTAAAGAAAACGATTTTAATAAATATGTAGAAGAACATAAGGAATCAGATAAAATAACTGAAGGTATATTTGCTCCTTGGATGATGTACAAGCAAGAATTTATGGATATGGGGGGTCATGATCCTATAATGCATTCTTGTAGAGAGGATTCAGATGTATTTAATAGAATGTCACTTGCTGGATTTAAATTTATACAACCTTGGAATAGTTTAGTTTATCACCTTACTGGTAGAGGAGCAGGTAGCTTTGATGGAGATGAAGAAAGACATAAAAAATGGCAGGCTGATATGAATAAGTCAACTTTAGAATTTATTCGTAAATGGGGTCAAAATGTTAATCATACTTCTTTAATGAAACCTATAGTTTCACCTAAATATAATATTGGAATTATATTAAAAAACGGTAATGAAACTTTAGTTAAAATATTAGAACCATGGGCTGATACACTTTATGTTGATGAGGGTAATGTTCCTACTTTAATTAAAAATTATATTAATAGTGAACAACCTAATACCGCATTTGATTTATTTGATAGATTAAAACCCTATGATAATGAAAAAAATAGTGAAATATTAGTAGAAGTAGATGGAACCAGTTTTGACCAACAAGATTTTAAAATCTTAACCCAATTACCAGATATAATTAAAGATAGTGGTAGTATTGGAAGATTTGAATTAGGAAATATAATTGTAGAAATTATTCAAATGAACGAATATCAAGATAAATTGATTAAAATAAATTTGGATATTACATAAATAGTTCGTATATTCCGGCCTAATTTTTAAAAGGTTATATATTTATGCAACAGACTATTAAAACCCCCCGTACTGTGAAAATGATTCCATGTATTAGATGTAAAGAAGATATGCCCGAATTAAGGTTAACTAAATTTGGATATGATTTTTGTGTTAACTGTTCAACAGTTGGTGCTAAAAGAGGTATTCCTGTAACAAGAGGATCAGGTGATCATACTTACACTGAAACTATTGTTATGGAAGAAGACCAATATCAAGATTTTGTATTAGCAACAGCTATTGAACGTGGTGATACTAAAACAGCTAAAGCTGAAATGTTAAATATGGATAAAGAAGAACGTAATTTACAAGGTCCATTCCAAATTATTAACAATACAGATAAAGATAGAAGCTAATGCCTAAGGCAAAACCACTATCCAAAGAACAAATTTTAGCAGCTCAAGCCAAAACAAAATCTAATATGGCTGCTGCTCGTTATCTTCATGTGTCATATCAACATTATAAGAAGTGGGCTAAATTATATAAATTATTTGCGGGTCATAAAAATCAAAGTGGTAAAGGTATTCCTAAATTTTTAAAAGGACCTAAAAAAATGCCTCATATGTTAGAAATAATTGAGGGTAGAATAGCTGCATCTTCATTTGATCCAAATAAACTTAAATATGCTTTAATAGAGCAGGGATATTTATTAGAGGAATGTGCTGTATGTTCTTTTAAAGAAAGGCGAGTATTAGACTATAAAATACCTTTGTTACTTCATTTTCAAGATAATAATAGCAATAATTACAGCTTAGATAACGTTCAGCTATTATGTTATAATCATTATTTTTTAACTGTAGGAGATATTTTTAATGTTAAAGATGTTAAACAAATAGAATCTAAACAAGAACATTTTGGTACAAGCGAAAAAGTAGAATGGGAGGTAGATGATTATCATTTACAACGTTTAAAAGAATTAGGTTTAGATAGTGATGATAAAGATGATCCTAATCAATACATAAGTAGAATATGAAAAAAGCAAGACGAGCTAGATCATTAGAAAAAAAACATCATAAAATCACTCGTGATTATGATAAACAAAAATCTAGACATTTAGAAAAATTAACTGATAAAATGCTTAAAAATGATGAAAAATCAAATCAATTAAAATCAAAAACAATGAAAGGTGACTTTCTAAAAAACTTTTAATTATGAAATTTAAACACAATTGGGAATTTAATACTATGGAAGAAGTAAATGATATTTTTAAAGATGGAATGAAAGAGTTAAATGATTTAATCGTAGATATTGCTATAAAAAATTTAAAAACTAAAAGAAAACAAATCCCAGTGGTATCAATTTATACTAAAGATGAAGATGTAACATATGATATTATGATTGATCGTCCTGATATGATTGAAACATTAGAACAGAATTTAACTACAATGGAAGAGTATGAAGATTATGAGCGTTGTCAAAAAATTGTTAGTGCTTTAGATTATTTAAAATCAAAATCTTAATTATGAGAACATTTTTATTATTATTTATATTATTTATTGTACCTTCAAATAAACCAATCCCCCAAGAATTACCTGTATTAGAGGTTAAAGATATTAAAAAAGAGATTATTGAAATTAAAGGCATGAATGAATTTTTATTCGCTATAGGACACCAAGAATCAGGTAATAGATATTTTATTGTGAATAGATATGGTTATATGGGTAAATACCAATTTGGTAAATCAACATTAAAAACTTTAAAAATTAAAGTAACTAAAGAAGCATTTTTAAATAGTCCCGATTTACAAGAATTTGCTATGAAACAAAATTTATTATATAATAAGAAAAAATTACAAAAATATATAGATAAGTTTGATGGGCAAACTATAAATGGCATATTAATAACGGAATCAGGTTTATTAGCAGCTGCTCATTTAGGTGGAGCAGGTAGTGTTAGAAAATGGTTTAGAAATGGTAAAGTTAAAGAAGATGGTAACGGTGTAAAAATAACTACGTACATGCAGCGTTTTTCTGAATACACATTATATTTATGATAAAAAGATTATGGCACGAATTGTTGTATCGGATTACAAAGCTAATAAGCGTAAAAAACGACCTGGAGTACACTCAAAAAATAATACAAGTAGAAGTAAACAAAGCAAAAACTATGTCAAAGCATATAGAGGCCAAGGGAAATAGAATGCAACTAAGTACAATAGCATTATTTAATCATATGACTGAAGAAGATTTTATGGCAATCCATAATGCGGGTCAATTAAAGAATTTATGTATGGCTTTAAGTCTAGATTTACAATCAATTAAAGATGAAAAATTTAAAAATAATAACACTTACTCAGCATGAATGGAATGATGCTATGAAACTTCCTACACCTCATAGGAATAAAAAGAAATACTATAAAAAAATAAAACATAAGAAAAGCGGCGACCAATTTGGTTGCCGCAAATATTTTTCGTATATTCACGTATAAAATAAAGGTTACATTATATGGCATTGTGGAAATTTACAAATTTAAATAAACACGGAAATTACAGGTCAAGAATAATTCATACTAAGGGTGCATTAAGCATACCTGGTAGTGGATTTGGTCCAACTATATTTGCAAATCGATTTAAGTATGAATATAAAGGTGAAGTTTTACCCCCAACAATAGCAAGTATCGGTGGTAAAACATATTTAATGCCCTTATGGAAAGAAGTAATTGAAGGCACTACAGCTGATGATGTGGAATGGATTAAACCTAAACCTAAGGTTAAACAAGAACCAATAGTTGTAATGACTGTTAGCAGTAGTGACGCAAATAAAACGTATAAAACGGTATATTACCCAGAATCAGGCAAATTCCATTGTAATTGTCCAGGTAGATGGAGAGCGTTTGATGGTAAGTGTAAACACATAAAAGCATTAGAATTAAAAATAAATAAATAAATAAAGGTTATGACAGAATTACAAAATTTTATAGATAATATGCGTGCTACAAGTAGTAGTACAGAAAAAGTTCAAATAATAAAAGATGCGGGTACGTTTATTCATAAAGTATTAGAATATACTTATAATCCTTATAAACAATATCATGTTACAAGTAAAACTTGTAAAAAGAATAGTAATAAAGTAAGCTATACAGATTATACTTTATTTGAGTTGTTAGATAAATTAACTAATAGAGAAGCTACAGGTCATGCTGCAATTGAGTTAGTTAATGGGTTTGCTACTAAAAATGTTGATTGGTATTTAATTTATAAAATAATAGATAAAGATTTAGGTATTAGAGCAGGTGACTCAATAATTAATAAGGCAATACCAGGATTAATACCTACATTTAAAGTTGCATTAGCTAAAGAATATGATGGTAAATGTGATTGGCAAAATGATAATTGGTGGGCATCACGAAAATTAGATGGTGTTAGGTGTTTAGCTGTAGTTAATTATGAAGGTGAATGTACACTTTATTCTAGAATGGGTAAAGAGTTAACTACATTAAATAAAGTTAAAGAAGCGATTGAAGCAACAGGCATTATTAATACTGTATTTGACGGTGAGATTTGTTTACTTGATGAAAATGGAAATGAAGATTTTCAAGGTGTAATGAAACAATTAAGACGTAAAGATCATCAAATAGAAAACCCCGCTTATATGATTTTTGATATGATTCATAAACCTAATTTTGATAATCAAAAAGGTGGTCCTATACTAAGTGAAAGACTATCAGCATTAAGAGGATTTTTGCATGGTAGATTTAATATAACTAATATTTTACGTTATACCTCTCAATTCAGAATAACAGATGGTAGACACTTTGATAAATGGGGTCAAATAGCAACTGATAATAATTGGGAAGGATTTATGTTACGTAAAGATGTTAGTTATGAAGGTAAACGTACTAAAAATTTACTTAAAGTAAAGAAATTTTATGATGCTGAATATGTTGTAGTTGATTATGATAATGATGATCATGAAGTAGTTAGGGATGGTAGATCAGAAACAATTAAAATGTTAGCTCAAGTATGGATTGAACATAAAGGTCATAGAGTAAAAGTTGGTAGTGGTTGGAGTCAAGAACAAAGATTACAATATATGGACGGTTCAATTGTAGGTAAAATAATTACTGTTCAGTATTTTGAAGAAACTAAAAATGATAAAGGTGGAATTAGTTTACGATTCCCTACTGTTAAAATTGTTCATGGAGATAAACGGGAAGTATAAAGTAATGCGCGGGAAATTTTGATACTCGGAGGAGGGTATGTATCTTCCCCATGTTGTGATAATGAAGTTACAGCACTAAATAAAGGTTTTATGAACAAATTAGAGCAAAAACAATTATTATTTTTAAAGAAAAATTATTTTACTTCTACCCAAAAAACATTATGTAAAAAGTTTGAGCAATATGGGGGTACATTTAGTTTTATGGTAAATAATAAAAAATATAAACTATCATATAAGCAATCTAAAGCATATACTAATTTCTTATTTGAATCTACTAAAAATAATACAGGTACAATGCATAAAGGTAATAATGTTCGTGTACAAGATAAGTATGGTAAAATTAATTACACTGAATTAAATTTACACAATAAAATAGATAAAGCCTATGTGTAAAGAAAAGTGTAAAGTACATTATTGTGATAATAAAAGGGATTGGGGTAAAAATGGTCAATTAATGAACTATTGTAGCCACTGTAAAAAATTAAATCTACTTAATAAAAGTGGTACATGGAAGAATCCCCATATAATTTTTAAAAATAATATAATCTTTAATGATGTAACGGCTTTAAAATGTAATTATGATATTTGGGGAGATGGAAGTAAATGTAATGATAATAAGCAAAAATACTTAGCAGTACCTGGTATAGATAAAAAATGGGTATGGGGTATGTTTGATGTTGATCATATTAAAAAACCAACAGAATGGGATAAAAAACATAATAAATGGTACTGCTCCCATACAGGTAAAATAGAACACCCAAGCAATTATCAATTAATTTGTAAAGATTGCCATAGAGTAAAAAGTCATATTAATGGTGATTATGATGGAAGTAAAAATAAAAAATAAATGGAAAATAGAGGTAGACCAAGTGAAAATGTAGTTAAACTTACAAAATGGAATCTAAATACAGATGATTCTATATGGAAGTACGATATGGATAAGGCAACTAATGGCCCTTATTCAGTAGAACAAAAATTTCAAGCTGGTAATAAACCAGAAAAATTTAAGATTGATCAAAAACCTTATGGTAAACATCCGGTTGTAATGGTATTTAAAACGTCTAATCGTTCTAATGCTAAAACTAAAATTAAAGTATTTAATAAAAATATAGATTATATTTTAAGTGCTAAAAAGTTACCTGGTGTACCTGAAAAAGCAGAAATAATTGATTTAGCAGTTGGTAAGTCATTTATTAGTAAATATAAACAAAAATATAGCTTAGCTTAATTTTTATATATTTATAACAAAATATTAATTAATAAATTTATTATGTTAAAAATTATAGGTCTTATAGTAGTATTATTAACAATTGGAGCTGCAGTTTATTATTTCGGTTTTTATAAAAAAGGTAAAATCAACGATAGAGATGGAGATTTAATTCCTGATGAAGTAGAAGATGCAGTTGAAGATGTTAAAGAAGTAGTTAAAGAAACTAAGCGTAGAGCTAAAGCTGTAAAAAAAGAACTTAAAGATGTTGCTAGCGCAGCCAAAGAAGTAATTAACCAAGCAGGTGATGTAGCAGCAGCAGCAAAAGGAAAACCAAGACGAGGTAGAAAACCAAAAGCAAAAAAATAAATTATGAGTAAATATAACTTAACAGATATTTTAGAACAGTACAGAATTGGTTCAGGTTGGACTACAGATTTTGATTATGATGGAATGTTAAAAGCGGGGCTTAAAGCAGGTGTTGATACTGATATTGAAGTTCTAAAGAAAATGTCTGATGATTTTGAAGATGTTAATTATCATAGAGAAAATAGTCACTTACAAAATGCTATTGAAGCATTAGAAGAGGGTGCTATTAAAGAAGCATCTATGTTTTTTGGAGATTTTCATGCTGAAATTAAACAAACTATTAAAGACCAAGGTATGGATATTGAACCAACAGTAGGTAAATTTATGGATGCAAAAATGGATATGATGAATGAAGATGAATTTGACGAAGTTAGACAAGCAGCAATTGAATCATCTCAGGAAGCTGCTGGTATTAAAGAAGATAAAGATAAAGAACCTAGAGATGGAGTTAAAAGTGCTGCAGCTAAACTAGGAATGAAACCAAAGCATGTAAAAGAAGTATCTTCACGTGAAGGTTCTCGTATTGAAGGTTTACTTAGTATTCCATTAAAATCTAAATTCTTAGAAGCATTTCAAGATTTATATTTTGATTTAGTTGAAGAAGATCCATTTATGGCTGAAGATGTAGTTGATCATTTAGGTATTGAAATGTTAAAACATTTAGATGCTATTCAAGCTCAAGGTGATAAATTAGCTGGTATGGATCAACAAGAATTTACAGCTATCCCTGAAGAAGATTCAATTGAAGAAGCATTACCTAAATTTAAAGGTGTTCCCCCAATGAAAGATATTGTTAAAGCATTAAAAGATGATGCTAAAGCAACAGATTCAGAAATAAAACAATTCATGGCATCAGTTAAAAAAGCAGGTGATGAATTTGATGATGTAGATGATTATGTTGAAGACTTTAAAAATTATGTTGCTGATAAAGCATTACAAGAACACTTCGGTCGTTTTATGAAAGATTATCAATAAAATAAATTAAAATAAATTAAAGATAATGCGGTATCCATTTGGTTACCGCATTTTTTTTTCGTATATTTACCCTGTTGATAATTAAGTCAACGCATTAAATAAAGGTTATGAACGAACAATTTATTAAAGCAATTACAATTGCAATTGACAAAAAAATGATTACTGCCGACCAAGGGTTTGAGATCATTAGAGAGCAAAGTACTGAGCGTACTAGTGTTATTAACGAAACTATAGGTTTCAACCAAAAAAGATAGTTATGAAAACATTTGACGATTTAAAATTTACAAAACATAGAGTTACTAAAAAAGCTATTATGGCATCACTTGAGCTTAAACCTAACGTGTTTATATCAGTGGTTGCAGGTGAAGGAATGTACAGTACATCTAGAAAAGGTGTTAGAGCCGAATGTACTAAAGTTGAAGATGCCTCTTCATTTGAAGTTGCTATCATAGATGAAAATTTACCTGATGATGAGCAGCAATGGGATGTTAATGGTTGGCAAACGAGAGAAGATATTAATAAATTAATAATTGAGAACTCATGAGTGGAGAAAATAAAAGATATGTAGTAACAATGGATATGTATGTTTATGCTGACAATGATTATATGGCTAAAAAACGAGCTAATGATTTAAAATTATCAATAAGTAATAGACGACACTCCCAGGATGTAACTGTTAAAGAAATTGGTGAGCAACCATTTGCTAGTTTTGATTATCGTAAATTAGATGATCCAATATTTACACCTAAAGATATGTCTAACGAACCTTTACCATTTTAATATGAAAAAAGGAGATTGGATATTATATAATAATAAACGTAAAAAGTGCTTTGGTATACACCATAATGGTAATATTTTAGTTAAAATGAATGGTACTATAGTTCAAGTACATAAAGAAAAAGTAAGAACTCCCGCGTAAAAATTTGGTTACCCGGGCTAGGGTTCGTATATTTACCACGTTGATGCAGTTAAGCATCACATAAAAATAATAAAGGTTATGACAAATACAGAAACAATGCAATTAGATTTATTTCATGGAGTAGTATTAACTACTAAACAACAAGAAGAAGTTAATGATTTTGTTAAAAAAATGGCTGAAAGAGCTGTTAAATCTCAAGATGATGTTAATAGAACAATGTTATTACTTGATGAAGCAGGATTTATTCAAGGTGTTGATTATGATAGTAGTTTTGAAGTTTACGAGGTTACTAAAGAAGTATCATTTGGTTATTCATATAATAATACAAATTATGAGCATGAAGTTACTTACATGAATGCTGTAGGTGGTGTTTATCTTAAAGTTAATACCATTAAAGAGGGTAAAATAAAAGAATATAAAGCTTCAGTTGATAGAGAAGGTGGTAAATTAATGTGTACTAATATTACTCAACAATATAGATATTATAAGCCAAGTTCATTGCTTACTAAATTTAATGAGCATAATGAGCGTAAAATAAATGAGCTTGAACATAATAATAAGCAAAAAATTGCTTTAGATATTATAGTTGCTAAGTACCAGAAATTATATCCTAAAGCTGAGGTTAAAATTAGTTCTGATTATTATAGAAGATCTTATCATAGTTTTCCAACTGTTAAAGTTAAATTTGAATCAGGTAGTTCAGTTGAATTTACTTTAGGTTATGGTGATGAAATGGAAAAAGAAAGATTTCATAAAAAATATGATGCTCAAACAGAAACTATTGAGAATTTATTAGAAAGATTTAATAATCAAAAAGCTAAATAATATGAAACCAAAAAAACAAGTTTTACACTATTGCTTGGATCAGGCAAAGGAATTTATTAAATTGGGGGAACGAGATAAAGCTAGAGACTATTGTGATATGGGAATAGCTTACGTTGCTGAGAAAAGGATAGAAGGTTATGGAGCTAAAGACACAATTGAAGATATTAGAGTTGAATTGTGGTTAGAACGTTTTTGGATGTTTTTAGAGAATAAAAATTTAATGTTATAATATGTGTATGTCGGGAGCCCATTATATTGAGGATAATTTAAATTGCTCTTATTCAGGCCTATCATCAGTTATGAGTTATACTTTGGATATAGATAGAATTATAGAAATGGCTTGGGAGGATAGAACTCCATTCGATGCCATAGAATATCAATTTGGTATTAAAGAAAATAAAGTAAGAAAAATAATGCGTGAAAATTTAAGTGAATCATCATTTAAATTGTGGCGTAAAAGAGTTAAAGGTAGAAAAACAAAACACAAAGCAACATCTGCAGGAAGCAGATTTAAATCTAAAAATCAAAAGTTATGAAACAATTTTTAAACATTTATTATCCAATTATTATAGCGTTTATTTGTATGTGCTATTCAATCGGATTAGGATTATTTGGCTATACTGAAGAAGCTCAATACTCAGCTCATTGGGCAGGAACCATTTTACTATTTGCTATAGCAATCAGACAAAGACGAGGAAGATGAGTATAGCAATGTTTATAGTAGGGTTTTGCATATTTGCAGCCTATGTAGGTTTTTTAATGTGGAATATATTTTATAACCATAATAAGAATAGAGAAGAAAATTATCCTGGATACTATGCTAGACATGGGTACCCTCATAATAGAGCTAGTAAAATGAAGGATAAAAAGGAAGAAGTAAAATGAGTAGAATAGAAGAATTAGTATATAGTGCCCATGAACATGGTAAACGAACAGATTTATTTAATGCTGTTACTGAAATTAAAAAACAACATCCAACTATGCATTTAGATGATGTTTATGATGAAGCGTATAAACAAGTAATGAAAACATGATTAAAATGGATTATTTTTTATTAGGTATCTTCTGGTTTACGTTAGGGCATATAGCTGTATTTTTTCAATTAAATGGTCAATTTAAGTGGGATTGGTTTGCTAAAAATGAATGGGCATTAGCTTTATTTGGGTTAATAATATCATTCTTTTATATTTGGGGAACTAAATATACAGTCTTATCATTTAATGGGTTATTATGGCCCGCTAGATTTGTTGGATTTGGGATAGGAATGATAATATATGCTTTGGGTTTATGGTTTTTCTTTAAAGAAGGCATAACACCTAAAACATTTATTAGCTTAGTTATATGTGTAATATTAATTAGTATACAAGTATTATGGAAAACAAAAAATTAACATTTCATGTGTTGGGTTTACCCCACACAATTACAAACAAAGATTTTATAGCATGTGCTTACACTCAAAAAGCATGGAAGTTCTGTAAAATGATGGGAGAAAGAGGACATACTCTATATCATTATGGACATGAAAAAAGTAACCCACCATACGCTGAAAATGTAACAGTGATTACAGATGAAATATGGGAAAAAGTATATGGTACTCATGACTATAAAAGTAAACTTTTTACTTATAATACTCAAGATGAAGCATATCAAACCTTTTATAAAAATGCTATAAAAGAAATAGGTAAAAGAAAAAATAAAAACGATTTTATTCTTCCTTTTTGGGGAACTGGTGTTAAACCAATATGTGACGCTCACCCCGATCTTATAACTGTTGAACCTGGGATAGGTTATGCAAAAGGACATTGGGCTAACTGGAAAGTATTTGAATCATACGCAATTTATCATGCTTATTGTAATTTAGAATCAGTTGGTCTTTGTAAACAAAATAACTATGATATTGTTATACCTAACTATTTTGATTTAGATGAATTTGAGTTTAGTGACAAAAAAGAAGATTATTTTCTATTCCTAGGAAGAGTATATGATGGTAAAGGAGTAAATATAGCTATGCAGGTTACAGAACATTTAGGGTATAAGCTAAAAATAGCAGGTCAAATTGATGAGGAAGGCCCTTATAGATCAAAACAATTTCCTCCTCATGTTGAATTTGTAGGTTATGCTGATGAAGAAAAAAGAAAAACATTAATGAAAAATGCTAAAGGATCATTTTTAGCATCTCAATATTTAGAACCGTTTGGTGGAGTTCAAATTGAAAATTTACTATGTGGGACACCAACTATTACATCTGATTGGGGGGCATTTACAGAAAATAATATAGAAGGTATTACAGGATATAGATGTAGAACATTTGATGATTATCTTAAAGCAGCTATTAGTATTAATGGTGGAGATATTGATTATTATGCCTGTAGAGAACATGGAGAAAAATTTTCATTAGATGCTATAGCTCCTAAATATGAAAAATTCTTCACAGATATTCTTAATGTATATGAATCTGGTGGGTGGTATGAAACTAATATACCAAAAGCTAAATCAGATAATTTTGATTATGATAAAATGGATGATGATGAAAGACCATTTTCTATTAATTTGGCTAAATGGATAAAAAAATATTTTAAACCCAAAGAAGTAGTTGATATTGGATGTGGGTCTGGGCTTTATGTCAATTCCCTAAGAGACCAAAAAATAAAAGCTGTAGGTTATGATATTAATCCAATAGTTGAAGGTAAAAAATATTTAAGTAAAAAAAGTATATTTGATATAAACCATAAGTCAGAATTAATTATATGTTTAGAAGTAGCAGAACATATAGAAACTAAACATAATAATGAAATTGTAAAAAGTCTATATAATAATCTAAAACCTGGAGGTACTCTAATATTCACAGCAGCATTTCCAGGACAACAAGGAATAGGTCATATAAATTGTCAACCTAAAGAATATTGGTTAGAAAAATTTACAGATATTGGTCTTACTAGAAATACTAAAGCTGAAAATAATTGGGAGAAAACAATGTCTAAAGAAAGACATATGGGTTGGTTTAGAATTAATAAATTAATATTCACTAAATAGTAATAGTTGAAAAAAATTAAAGCAAGATGGATGCCCTTATTAAGGGTAATGGTTCGAGATAGGAGATTAAATCCTATAGAACGTTTAGGTACTAGAGTTGGTTATATGGGCGTTGGATTTTTAATAGCAGGTCAGTGGACTGTAGAACCTATATTATTTATAATGGGTTTCATTTGTGTACTAATTCAGGTTAGTATCCGTAGACAATGGAACTTAGTAGTATTGCAACTTAATGGTCTAATAGCTTGGACCATACATTTTATAAATTCATTATGACACAACAAGACAAATTAGACGCTATTAAATCATTACATAAAATGATTATTGAACTCAAATCAAACCCAAGTGTTGAGAGTAAAAAAACAATACAACAACTACAACAAAAATTAGACGAATTAACAATATGAATTTTAAAATTGATTTACATGGAATGCCTTTAAATAGAGCCATAGCTAAAGCAGAATCAGTTTTAATTGAAGCTTCATTTGATAAGAATATGCAAGTAGAAATTATTACAGGCAAATCAGGTAATATGAAAGAACATATTATTGAAGAAGTAATTAAACCATTTAAATTTGATTATTATATCCCACCTCATAATACAGGAATGATAATTGTAACTCAGGATTATGAATTATAATTTAATATACAAGGATGGTTTAGCATTCGAAATACTCAAAGAAATTAGTGCTCATATGTTTCAAAATAGAGATGGAAGTATTAATCAACAAGTATTAGGAATGTATGTTAACGATTGGGGTGGAGATAGAGTATTGCAACGTGAAGGCAAATTTTTAATTTGTAGAACAATAGAAGAAGCACAGGTAATATGAGTGGAGAAGATATAATACAACGAGTAAACGAAATTAAAGAATTAATAATTAGAAACCCAGATGGAGGTGATTTAGCATTAAAGTATTGTGATTACTTAATTGATGATATTTATCTTTATCGTAAACAATGCTTATGATAAACAGTGGAAAAGAGTGGAGATGGATGGATGATGAAGATGAATTATTGGAACAAGGTGTAGATGATTTAATATCAACACCAAAACCAAGTGGAGCAGTAGAAGATTAGTTATGAGAAAAAAACGAGCATATTGGGGTTGTGAAATGGAATCACCATTATATAGACAAGTTGCTGCCGAAATGGCTGCTAAACGAGAGGGCAAAACAGTAATAAACGAGCATAAAACAAAACGAGGTAAAAGAAGCAAATTATGAACAATCATTGGTACAACGAAGGCAAAGAAATACTTAATCAAGGTAGGTCTAAAAAACAAATGGAAGGTAATTATAAAATAGGAGCTATAGGAATTATAGGAATGATTCTAACATTAGGATACATAATTATATTTGGTTAGAAAAAATAAATCAAAGCTCTTTACTACACACATCAATAATCTAATACGTATATACAGAATGATATGGCTAAAGCGATTATTAAATGTAGTAGATGTGATGAAACGTTCTCTAGTGGATGGGATTACAGATGGCATTTTGATAAGCACATTGATGAATGGTGGGAGGCAGAAGATAAACAGGAGTATATTAAACAAACAACTACTAAAATTAACTTATGAATACAGGAGTAATAATAACAATAGTAATAATAGCAGCAATTTGGGGTTGGATATTCTATGAAATGCGTATTGCACCAGATGTAGATGAAAATGATAATATTATAGATAAGGATAAGGATGCTAAATAGGGAGAAACAAAACCCTTGCTCATGGTGTGGTAGGTTAACTTGGATGGAGGAGATGCAATTACCAGAAACACCTATATTGGAATTTATTGAGGAGAAGATTGATAAATTTGGTAGGCAAAGAATATGGGGTGAAGATGGTGATTGGAGCACTCAAAACTTGGATTCAGACTTTGAAGCCGAGTTATTGGTGTATGATGAGATGTTATGTAATGTCTCTAAAAAAGTAGTGTGTATAAGCTGCCTTAAGCAAGATGATGAGTTGTGGGAAAAATATTATAATACAGGTTTTGATGATGAAACGGAAATTAGCTTTGATGACTTGGTTTAGACGCGGTTGGAGACTATGGGCAAAGGCCCTAGGTGAGAAACAAGGCAATAGCAGGGAAGCGGATAAGATAGCAATGTGGAGAACAATGATAATCATTCAGGCGATAATAACAAACATTCTAATATCAATTAATATAATAATAACATGGCTAAAATAAAAAAGTACCGACTTAAATACACTGAATTAATCGGTGAGGATCAAGAACGTGACGGGGAAATGATCGTTGAGACAAAAGATATACAATGGACTATGGAGCAATTTATGCGTAATAGACATATAATAAAAATGGATACAAAACAATTAAACAATAAATAACATGAGTAAAAACAGTCACAAAGCGTTATACGAACAATTGACGCAATGGTTACCTACATTGAAATCTAAACGTAAAAAACGCGTTAAATCAAATAATAGGCAACGTGGATTTAAGCAAGTATAGTCAATTAGAGCAATTAAGTAATGATCAATTAGATGAATTGGAGCAAACATTGTTAGATGTTATTCAAGATCATTTTACGGTTGAGAATATTTACATTATAGGATCGTTTACATTTGGATTTAATAAGATAAATGATATTGATGTTGCTGTAATGATACCTGAAAGTGAGGGTATATGTCGTTTAAATGAGGACATTGATAATAATAAGCATTATTATATAATGGAGAGGGAATTAAGTAAAATAGCTACTGATAAATTAGGTATAAAAATATCTATGACTCCATTTAATCATATAGATTTTTTAACTGATAGTGTTAAGAGAGTAAATCCGCCAATGTATGATTTGACCCATAGAATTTGGATAAATAAGATACCTGGGCAAATGTGGAATTACTATATGTTGAGGGATGGTGATTATACTTTTACGGTGCATAGAGAATCTGAGGAAGGTAAGCATTTAACTAAAATGAAAAGTGATTTGGGTAATGAGTTAGAATGGACAATTGTATCTAATGGTGAGAGTAAAACTATTAAATATGATCAATTTTATTCTAAACAAGAAACGGTAGATGAAATAATGAGTGTATTTAATAGCACTATGGGTGAGATTGGATTTGATACTACTAAATATACATTTATAGAACCGTCTGCTGGTGATGGAGTTATTTTAGAGCGATTACCTATAGAACGTAGAATTGGTATTGATATTGATCCTAAACGTGATGATATTATTGAGAGTGATTTTATGCATTGGTATCCTGATGATGATAAACAATATATTACACTTGGTAATCCGCCATTTGGTTTAAAGGGTGGTAAAGTAGAGGAATTTATTAAACATGCATCTAAATTTTCTGATGTGATTGCACTTGGGACACCTGATTATTTTAAAATGGATGTAGATGGTATGAAAATGGTTTGTAATAAACGATTAAGTGATAACAAATATAGGTTAGTTGATGGATCTGAAGTGGAAATACCTATTGGGATACACTTTCAAATATGGGTTAATAATAAAATATTGTAACGTATGACTAACCCTATACAAAATGTGGAATACAAATATTGAAATGTATTGATATGAGTATATTTGGTTATAGTGGGTGACAAATAGTGGGTGTGTTACGTGAAATGGAGATGAGGTGGTATTAACCCCTGCATTGCGCATCCAACCAATCTTCGACCTACCTTAAAGTATATACGTCGAATTGCAGTATCCGCAATTGCCACACGTGAACATTCTGATACAAATGAATATACGTCAATAAACACGTGTTAAAAATGGGCATGTGACAAAGCCAAATACATTTGCAATAAGGCATGAACACATTGTTCACGAATAAATTTGGATACGTGGGATAT
>VMHT01069196.1_pt1 | contig 16397 bp, 17 predicted proteins | sample 4693611 | NCBI WGS metagenome assembly VMHT01 (sample SAMN12280063, study PRJNA550983) | marine metagenome | isolation source: seawater sampled from same location over 5 years 0.02-0.2 micron viral filtrate | place: USA: collected off the coast of southern California halfway between the port... ... | reverse complement strand
TGAGGACAAGAGAGAGCCTATGGGAAAGATTGTGATTGACAAGGCTTTAGTTTATAAGAAGGAAGGTTACACATTATCTGTTGGTACCCAGTACAGAGCAGTGGGTGATGTTGAGTTCGCGGGGGGCTCCCTAACGGACTACATGGATGGTTACGTGTTTTCAGCTTACAGCACGGATGGCCCCAAGCGTATGGCCGAGGAGCATACTGGCGGAATGTACATGAATCTCGATGGTACTAAGTTTGCGGCCAGGCGCAATTTCAGGAAAGCGTCGCCCGTCGTTTACCCCAGATGCTTTTTCGCTGATGGTGAGGTGTGGGAAACAAACACTACACTGGCCCTGGACATGACACTCGCCGAAACTCTTTTGGAGACCGTGTCATCTGGTGGGCAGTACCTTGTCGCACAAGGGTATCGAGTAAATGGTAACGCTTCTTGGAATGGGCGCTGGCAGCGTGGAAATTATGATTACGAGAATGAGCTTCGTTCTGGTAACACATTAAATGCCAATCTGACCGAGATGGGCCTTGCAGTTGATATTACTGACGACATCTCGTACCCGACACTCGGAAAGATGGTTGCCACAAACGCTACATACACACCCGACGATCGCACTATAACAGTGTCTTACCGTGTTGATGACCACCCAGTCATGGCCAGTAGTGGATCTATTTTCTGCGGCCTGTACACACCCCATGTACCTGTGAATGGAATTACAAACGACATTAATACTCTGGCTATCGAAGATGCAATGCAGCCTGCTTCTGATTTCGTTTACGGTTCTGGCAGCAATGTCTGGGCTGGTAACGAGAAGAAGCCATTTTACATGATGTTGTGCGAGGACGGGTTGGTGATGAGTGAATGCCATACCCTTATGTGGGGCTCGCACGATTACGTTGATGGTGACCAGATCCCCGTTGGAACGGAATTCGATGTAACGTTCTCTGTCCACGAAAGCCTCAACTTGTCTGGCGATTACCGTATCATGGCGGGCGGACAGCCAGCACGAATTGATTGGTTCGGTAACAAGTATGAAGGTAGTTTCCTCGAGTCCCCCGACGTTGAGTTCAGACCCAGGGGTATTGTCTATGGTAACCAGTATGTCAATGTTAGCATGCTTTCATCGGCTGATTCAACCGAGTCTGATATTACCCATGCGGCCCTCACATCTGCTGGGCAGCCAGTTGTTACTGCTAACCGTTTCGGCGACCGCGTCGACTTTAGCCTTAACACCACACTTAAGTTGGTCCCCGAGGTGAAGGGTTCTATGCGTGTTAAGTACAATGGTATTGAGATCCCCGTTGGTGTCCAGCCTGACCCCGGGTCTGGTGCCCCCCGATTCGGATCGGATGCTTTCGATTATTTCGAGATCGTTCTTGACACAGTTGGCACACTTGAGTTGATTAATGCGAGTGACACCAACCGTGTTGCAGAGATGCAGGTTGTTGATAAGACTGCTATCAACATTTTCCTTGGTGTTGGTGACTTGAACATGAACGCCATTGACGAGGATGTTGACCATCACTACAAGGTTCCAGACCTGTCGCAGATTGAGTACTCTGCTGATGCGGAGCTTACTTCGACATCGCTGCTGTTTGCACTTCGCAACCTGCGCGTAGAGACACTGACCGACTGGTCAGCTGCCGAGATTGATGAGTCTGACAGAACATCAATTGTTGTATACGCAGGGCCCGAGGATAGTTATTCATTCGACCCAACCGAGTTCGGTGTTGAGCTCGGCACTCTTCCAGTCAAGAACATGTCTGCCAAGTTCTCGGATGCTCCCCAGGGTGACATGACATTGCCAAATGGTACTGTGGTTAAGATGAATAAGGGTGACGCACAGGTGGCTGCTGTTTTGTTCAAGGCACTTGGATGCCAGATGCCCCTTTCGAACGGTAACGATAACACCATTCGTCGCCTTCTGCCCAAGCCGGCAAGTGAGAACATTGTTTCATTCGGTATCGATTCTATCGGTGGTGTCGACAACGCTGGCGTCACACAGACACTCGCGAAACTCATGCGTTCTGCCAAGTCCCCCACCGGTGACTACCTCCAGTATGAGGATCTTGACCAGGAGTGGAGCAAACCCGCATCTGAGCGCAAGGTTGGACTTGAGTTGATGGCTTCCATCATGACTTCGTTCCCTCCCGACAAGAACAATGTTGGACCCTCCAACCTTGATAGCTCTATCTATACGCCTGACCCACTTAACCCGTTCTTGCTCACTCTCAACCGACTTCCTTCGGAGATTAACTTACAGTTCGTTGTTCGTTCATCACTCACCGTTAAGGACAGAAACGACTCAGTGCTGATCGAATCTAACCCATCCCCAACGGTCGCTACACCCGTTGATGTGGCAACCACGCTGCCAACGGACTCCCACCGTGTCCTGATCCAGTACAACTTCACGTTTACTGACCACCTTACACAGTATGTGATTGTCAATGGGGATGATACATATACTTACCCTGTGTCTTTCACAGCACCTGCGATCAATAAGGGATATTTCACTACCGTTGACAAAAATGGCAGAACTTACTTCATCCCCAACGACGCTAAGGTCAACACCTATGATCCACCAGAAGACACTTCGCTCATTGTTATCAACCAGGCGGCAATGGGAGATGCGGCCACACTGGACCTTATTTCGGACAGCCCTGACGAGTGTGTGTTAGCAGTTCGTAGCACAGATACCGGATTGTACAATAATTGCGATGTTCACACCTATGATCCAATAGCCGAAGCTTTCGGGTTTGATAGTAATGAATCGTCGCGTGGCTATTCTATGCAGTACTCACGATCGGATATTACATTGTGGAAGGTTTCAGACACACCAGTAGATGTGTGGCTCGCGTCCACTGGCAATGGAGTCGTACAGTACAGGCAGCAGGTAGATATGAAGGCCGCTATGACCAACAGGCACACGGGTAAGCTGATGTACCTTGATTACGAGGTTGCCCCAGTTGTAGGGGATCGGTACCAGCGTCAGGAAGTCGCCAACTCTATTTTCGCAGAAAGCGACAATGACCAATTCATAATGCCACCAGATTGGAGTAAGGAGAAGTATACTGCTTGGTTCAAGTCCCAGAAGGGATATAGTGAAGAAGATGGATCATTTATTTTCGCACGCCAGACTAACTTGGGATTCCCTGCGACCACATTCGACGTTAGCAAGAAGAACTTACCACCGGGTAAGTACGCTTTTGTGTTGGATGCTCCCCGGTATGCGTACTGGACCAGCATTGATCCTAATGAAAATTTCAATTATTCTGGGCCCACTCGCTATCTGCGAGGCGAACTGGGCTCGGGTAACTGGGATATCCTCGGTAAGGTAGCTGATCACCCTGGTGATTACCAGCAAAACAATGCCATTTTCTTCGATGTCGATGGTGACAGTGATGCGACCGTAGCTGCACCCACGGCCACTTTGGCGACGGCATCTCAAGAATACCCCGACTACCAGGGTCTGGTTAATGCCAATGCGAATGGTATCGACATACGTGCGGTATATTGTTCTTATAACAAGTCCTCCAAACGCGTTGGTGCACTGTACTACAACAGAGGCACCTTAGGGTGGAATTCGGCCGACCACTTGGAAGGTATTAACCGTTTCCTCCCGGTAACTATATGGGGCAGTGGTGGTTTATCGTCACCCACGTCCGAAAATTATGTATCTGTTGGTATCTACAGCCTTTCTACAGAACAGACGACTGTTGCGTATGGCCCCCGGGCTAACGAAGACGCTGCTTCAATTTCCAGACTTAACTCCACCTTTGCCCCCCAGTACTACAACGTGAACGACAGTTTCACTGGATTTGAGAAGAGTTTCGATCACACTGACGGTACCAAGTACTGGTTCGACAAGCTGATGGCTATGAGAGTGGTACCTGGTAACTTAACTGGTGGCGATTTCTCGGTCGTTGCAACCACTGTAGGATATGATTTACCAAACGGTAAGTATGTCATGATGGTTGATTGCCCACGCAAGTTCGGCCCATACACCATCGTCGGACTTGACTATGCTACACCCATCTTTAACGACGGCACAGGCACGCCTACCGTTCCACACGGCGTGTACAACAATGGTACCGTTGTTGAGGTCGGTGAGGAGGGCAAGGAGGAAACTATCCACGAGACTACATTGACCAACAATGCACTTATATTCGATGTTACCGATGATAGTACAGTTTGCTACGGTGCGGACGGTAATTACACACCAGCCGTCGACCTGGTGTAAATAATACACATTCAATAATTAAAAATAATTAAAAATAATTAAAAATACAAAATATAATTTCGCCATAAATTATATTTTGTATTTAGTAGATGTCTACTGGCTATATTTCTGGGTTTGACGGTTTACCAGTGCTGGCCTTTGCAGACGCACCACAAGTTGTGGTTCAACCGACAGTTACTTCGAGTACCACTGTAACTATATTTACTAATATATCAACTGGTGGTGACGCAACGTCTGCTGTACGGGATTTAATAGTATCTAAAGCAAAACTTGCAAATAAATTAACCGAGAGTTTAGTAAAGAAGTACAATAGTGCATTTGCAGAATTATATAAACAGTCGCAACAAAAGGTAAATGAGTTAGAAAATGAACTGAAATATTTCAGAGATCCAGGTAGGCAGGCCACACAGGTTATCGACTTCGTTCCCCGTGATGCTGTCGTCGATGACGAAGCCAAGGATCTTATTCTGCAGGCTCTTCTGGAAGGAAAGTCACTGGCAGACCTTATGGGAGAAGATGATATGTTAGGTTAGTATAGGGTCAATCGTTGTTATTTGAACCTGAAGTGAATAAAATAAACCATTTAAATCATATGGGTGCCTGTTAGTGTCATTAACAACACTGAACACCCTAAATGTTAATTTATCAAGATCAATATAACGTTCATTCATCGAACGTAATATGGGTTTTCCATATGATGTATATTCTGCTTCTTCCTTTTCTTCGGGAATATACACTCTTACCAACCGATGAGTTCCATCCCAATACGTAACTTCATCTAAATCCACATCAACATACAACTGGTGTTTCATGTTCACACGGTTGGGACTGAATACATACCTCCAGACGGGATCCACAGTAATAGTCCCACCGCCGTTTGCAAACTGTGAAGTAAATGTGTAGTTTGCTGCTGGGAGGTTGTTAATAGGCCTCGAACCCGCAGCGGATTGGGTCTTTAAATTATAAAAATACTGGAGCGATGATAAAATACTGTCTTCATTTGATGTGTCTGGTACGGGTATCGTATATGTTTCATTTTCAAAACCAAGAACCCCGCCAATAGAATTAGTAGCAGTAAAATCTACTACCGTTCCAGGTGGACCCATCACGACGATGTTACGCTCAATTGCATCATAGGCAAATACAGTGTCTGTGGTTGCGTCGAATAGTAACTGGTTAATCTCCATCAGCAATGTAATAACATCTGAATATGCACCTTCCGGTATTGTAAATGTTGCGGAATCCAGTTTAAACGTGTTGTTATATTCGTTAATTCTGTATTCAGACTTGGGTATAATAGCACTTATTACTTCAACGTGCTTGACGTTTCGCAGCTTATATGGAAATTCGTACTTAAATTCGTTCTGGTCTGAATTGATCATTACGACATGTTCGTGTGATGCCACATTAGATACCCCTTCTGAACGAATATTAACAAGTTTTTTTGTAATCTTTTCATTTTTCTTGTCTAATTTCGCAACAGCCTTGTTTAATTTGGCTACTTCTTCCTTATAAACCTTGCTCTGTTCGTGTGATTTATTAATCATTCTTGCCATAATTAGGATTGAAATGCCAATAATTGCAAAAATTAATATATTGTTCATATTATACTATGACAATATATAAATTTCATCTAAAAAAATCGCCAATACCCGGTGTAGATTGTTGTGTAGTGCATACTACTAACTTTTCTATACAGAATATCTCATTCGGACACGCGAATAGTAATGTGTACCATTCGAACCTGTCAAGTAATGTGTGCCATTCGAACCTATCAAGTAATGTGTGCCATTCGAACCTGTCCAGTAATGTGTGCCATTCGAACCTGTCCAGTAATGTGTGTCATTCGAACCTGTCCAGTAATGTGTGTCACTCAAATGTTTCAGAAACAACCTCTGTAAGTTCTTATTCATGGGGATCTTCATTCGACACACAAAGTGGTATTTTTGTTAGTGGAACTGTTAGCACAAGTGAGGCTACAATAGAATACACAATAGAAGATGTTGAAACTATGTTTTCAGAATTGGTGGAAGTAATTGTTACAAATGAACTTAATAACTACACAATACCAGAAGGGCTAAGTGAAACATATTTAATGGAAGAATTATACAAAGATATCACTGATTTTGAAATGAGAGACGACCACTCTTTATCAAGTGGTGAGCTGGGGTTTACCAGTATAAGTAGTTCAGACGATGGGTCAAGTTGGCCATTTGAAAATTTTGAAAGGGATATGAATGATATACTAACCACCATCAGGGTAGGAAACGAGTATCTGAAAGAATATGATGGTATATAATATAATGAACAAATCTGAAATTCTCTTTCTCTCACTCTGCATACCTTCCAGGATAGCACTGGCCCTGGGTGCCAAAGAATATCCAAACGAACTCATACCATTTGCGCTTGCTTTTGCATTGGGATCGCTGTACTTCTACCTTTCGGGGACGAGAACAACAGGCGCCGAAACATTTGGACGGCCCATATGGTGGAATGATATGCGTCCCATCCACGCTGCCCTCTGGATGGCATTCGCACTCATGGCATTTCAGGGAAAGAAATGGGCGTGGAAATTTCTTGCAGCCGACGTAATTCTGGGACTCATCGCATTCTTTTTTCTCAAGAAGTAGTATAGGATGCCAACCATTACGACTAATTGTGATTTCACCCACTTGGCAACTGGGACTACTCTTAAAAAAGTTAGGGCAAGAACCAACGCCCCCATAGATCTGTTATTTTTCAACAAAGACGTGCCATACCAAGGAATGATAAATCAAAGGCCCGTGCACTTAGGAACCGTTCTACCAGTCAAGAAGGGCACGCCCATTGAACTCCACAGCATAGAAAAGCCATTAGTGGGAGTTATAGTGGGTATATACCATTATAGAACCGGTGTGAATCATGCGATAGGTGCAGTTAAATTCAACAAAACACTATATGTATGCGACCCTACCGGGAAAGCCAGGGATAAAGCGCTTGTTGATACTGTCACCAAACAAGTAGCCAAACACTATAATTGCAAACGCTTTATGGTATACAATGGGCCAAATTTACAGCGACAAAACTCATGTGTAGGGTATTCGTCTAATTTTATAGCCACACTTTTGAAGTATTTCCAGACTCCCCGGAATGATGGGCATAAATTCGATCAAAAATTTTATAACAATGAAATGTACCGGACACTATCCAGCAATGTCGGTCTGGTGTTTGGCCAAGGAAATGAAGCGTCTATACTGAAATCATTGGAAAAGAGGCCTACGCCTTCCCCCAAGGTTGTCAGAAAAAGAACACTGGCAACAAAGAAAAAGGTTCCTAAACTTGGGATAATGAAGGGGGGCATAAAGAAATGAATGTATATAAAACCATGGAGGATGCCCTCATACCATATTTAGATACTCGTACATTAGCTAAATATGGATGTGTTTCACATTATCACCGAGACCGTTGCATTCCTGTTATTAATGCTCGTAGGAAGATGCATTGTTTGCGGGTCGCGTTATTGCGCTATAGGTATCTACAATCGTTTGGGGATACGATACCCCGACTAAATGCATTTTATTTCTGGAGGGTCGATAGGTCAATATTAAATATGGTGGCTACATTGCGACTTTTCAACAATGCAGTTGAGATGGTCGATGAACTTCGGGTCCAGAAGACATTTTGGTGTACTCCTAAGGGGGGTGCAGAAATCTACGGCCGGGTGAGAAAGATGAACCTGCACGACATTTTCATCTGTGTAATATGATAAAAAATATGTATATAAGTCACTCGTATTACTGCACCACCGATATTACCACAAACCCATGAATTTCGTGCCCCTTACCACTACCGACTACAAATATGCATTCTGCCAAGCAACCAACCAACTTCCTCGGGACCTGCAACAGCATATATGGAGCCTTGTACAAGACTGCGGCAAACCTGTATGCCCTGGTGCTCCCACCAAGCGAAAGCCCAACCCCATTGTCGAGCGATTACGACGTAGAGGCAGGAACATCTCCCAGGAGTTGTTTTGTTAAAATTAAACCATCTTTTTAAAAATCATCTAAATATAAAAACTGTGTATATAGTAGAGTTGTCAAGTGGCGTTGATGGTTAACCCATCAATTACAAAATCCCACGCTAAAAGAATGCTTTCTAACTTCTCTCGCCTCCGTTACATCAACCCCGCTGCCTGGGACAGGGTGTTTAAACTGACGAGTTATACCATAATCGATGAAAAAGTTGCGCGCACTGCAAAGATGGGCCTCAAGGCCGTTGATGCTACAAGGTCGCGCAACAAATTCGACGAGATTATGGAGAGACTTGAACGTCACATGGTGAAACAGAGTAAATTCAACATGAAAGTTTGTAACATCCCAAGCACTGGTGTTCTAACTGACACGGACCAGGAAACTAAAATTGGCTACAATCACATGCGTGCGACATTTGGGCAGTTTGGGTTAGTTGATGACATCATACTTGTCCAGGGCACAGCCTATGTTCAGTTTTCCAAAAGCAAAGACAGTAAGGACACAGTCAAGCTTATTAATAATATGCAGATGGGAAGTAACATCATAACGGCAACAACTACATTCTAATTTTTTAAAAACTAAAATTTTCTAAAATATTTGTATGAATTTTTATTGTTTGTAATGCGATTGGTAGAAAGTATCAATCACATTATGGATCTCCCTTACGATATCATGGAACGTATTTCTGAATACCTGACAAGCCAGGACCTGGCAAATGTGTGTGCAGTCGATACGGGGTTCAGGCCCTTTTTCATCAAGAAAGTTGCACCAGCTTTTATAAGAGAAATGCAAAATATTTCTAAAATTATGAAATATTTGAAGAGAATTTTCGAATTCCGTCCAACCAGTAATCACATCATGGAAAGCAAAGGTGACCATGACATTATGTCCTATATTCTGGATAAAGAGGTAGAGAATGGGGAAATATTAGAAAACCAGACTGACTACATTATATGGCAGACAATGGATTCCGTTATCGATGCACGCCCCACTATGCACGATTTGGTAAGTGAATATGGATATTACAAGGATGGGAACTGGAACAGGGCCTTCGTAGAGGCAGATGATTACAGTGCTAATTTGCAATATGCATATATGGGAGATGATATTTTTTAAAAATTGAATTTGAATAAATTATGTGTGTGAAGAGTAATTGTGTCAGTTTCACGGGCCTATAGTCACAACACCAACAACCATGAACTTCCTCGGCAACACCGGCACTTTCGCACTCTATGCAACCATCCAGACTTACGCAGATTACCTTGAAGAGGGTGGTTTCGAAGAATTTGACGCCTCACTCGCGGACAAGTTTCCTCGTATTGAACGAGCTGCCATTCTTATGACAGCCTATGCTCTCTACCACCGCAAGAGTGGCACCGATGACCTGGAGATCCTCGAAGAACTCAGGACAGACTGCCCCGACTATGTTATTATATTATCTCGTTTCTTAAGCCTCCTGGGCAAGTGAATCACTCACAGGGGTCGCCGTTGAAATCTGGTCCCTGCCCTGAATCTTAATGATGAACTCATCCTCTGCACAGTCGGGAATATTCACGGCATCACCGAACTTGGTGTGGAATGCACTAATTGTTCCACCGGATACGTTGGGAGCCTCCTGTTGCAAACGCTCGTATTCGGTAAGTGCCCAGTCGGTGAGAACATCCGACGGCTTGCGATCCTCGCGGCCCATACCCATCTGGAGGGTCATGTACCTGTAGAACGACCCGAACTGCTTGGCTACGGCACCATGGTCGGCAGCCTTCTCCTCAGCGTTGTAGAACTTCTTGACAGACTGGATCAGTGTGGCAACCATACCAATACCACCAATTGAATAGGTGACTGCAGGGGCGTCCATATTGGCGGTGGCTACTGCAGCTGTACTGGCGACGGTTGTGAGAATGATACCCCACAGGGACAGCTTATCGGCGAATGCCTTCCACTGACCGGAATCCCTTCCGTGGATCCAACGCAGCCCAGCGGCTTTCTCGCCCCAGGCCTTCATGAGCTCTTCCATATGCTCAGACCACGAGGCGGCATTTTGGGCCTTTTGAAGGGCCCCCATGTTGGCGGCGGCAAGAGCGGCTTTTTGATCGAGATTAGGCGAAGAAGACATTTCTGTATACTATTATTATCATGTCTTTAAGCCTGTATTATTTTGTTATATAATAATAGACAAGGTTGGTAATGTTGGTTCATGCATTTCCGGGTAATGTATATGACTTTGCTGTTGACCATTATTGGTCAAGAACTGCAATGAAAGACCTTATCACCCCCCATTTGGGTGAAGATACATTTAATAAAATAGATCGGTCGAACCAACGCGAACTGCTATTATCTACTGCGGTCACCTCCTTGAAGGGTGGAATTTTTATTTTAAGTAAAAATGTACAAAAGCATTTTGTGCAGCATTGCTACACCATAAGGCCAAGGGGAGGAGGCTTAAGCATGTCAAAACGGCCTCACCCTTTCGTAATATGTAGGGACAAAATCAAACCATTATCTTACGACAATTTAAAAAAACAACTGAAAAATTTTAGGTCTGTAGGTGACCTGGAACCATCATTTCTGAGCCTGTCTGATTATGTGTCTAAAGATGATTTATCTATTAGTATTATTATTCTTATCAAAGATGCAGAGTCATATATACCATTTTTATCGTACATTTTCGATTTGATACAGGACAAAAATACATACAAGATGGAGTTTTTTATCCTGGAAAATGATTCTACAGACAGGTCAGAAGACATGTTGAAGCAATTCATGGTGGGTAGGAAAGGAAAACTGTTTTCTGGAAAGTTAGATTGGAACGCAGAACAACGGGCCGGGACAAGTATAAAACGAGGTGAATACATGGCGCGGTTAAGAAATGAATTACATAAAATGCATGGTAAACTTACGTCAAATTACACGATTGTACTCGACACTGATGTGTATTTTGACTACACAACAATCGGTAAGCTGATTAACAGGATAACTCCCGGTGTAGCAATGTCAACATCATATGGAAAAGCCTGGGATATTATGCTATCACATTCTTCTGACCATTATTATGACACTTTTGCATACATTACAGATGAAGGGGTAGGGTACAAGGAAACCGGCAACAAATGTATGTTTCATGGGTGCGAACTGTGTAGGAAATATTTGGAACAAAGGAATCTTATCAATAAGCGCTACCCTGCCAACGCGACCGTATTAAAGGTTAAATCTGCATTCGGTGGGCTTGTAGCTCTCCCAACTGAATATTATAACAACGCACAATGGGCACCAACTGTGTGTGAACACCACGGGTGGTGCGAACGGCTTCGGAAATACGGAGATATTATTGTTTCAAGAGATATTGAAACAATTGTGGCAAAACCGCGCCATAATCTCCTTGATCGGTCGAACATAATAAGTTTATTGTGTGGAGAATAGTTATAATGCACGAACCACTGTATAACCACAAACGCATTCACCATGGAATACCTCCCATATGACATCAAAGAAACCATCGCCACCCACCTCTGTGGTTCTGACCTTGCCACAATGGCCCAGGTTGACCCAGACTACCAAGGATTCTTCCGCACCAAAGTTGCACCAACCTTCCTATCAGAATTTCTTAAAATTTCTAAAATTTACAAAAATTTGAAGAAAATTTTTGATATGAAGATTTGTACCCATGACATTATGGAAGACGACGGAGACCACCTACTTATGTCTCACATTTTAGACAGAGAAGTAGAAGAAAATGAGTTATTCCTTGACGACACGGAGTATGCAACCTGGAGAACTATGAGCATGAACATTGACAGAGAGCCCAGCATGTCAGAATTATTTGATAATTTCAAATTTAACATAGATGATTTCAACAACTTTGTGGACGAAGAGTTAGACGACGTTCTCGACGAACACTGGGAAGAACACCAAGGTGATTTTTTTTAAAAATTACATTTTCTTAAAATATTTGTGTGAATTTGAATTATGTGAGGCACGCGTACCTTATACCAAGTTCACCATGAAAGCCCAATTCATCACCAAACTCGACGCCGCCCGTAATGCCGCTTTTGACACCGCCCGCAAGGGTTTCAATGGTCGCCTCATAGCACCCTACCAGAGCTATGGTGTGAAGTGGATGCTTTTACGGGACTTGGGTAAAGGTGGCATGCTTTGTGACGAGATGGGGCTTGGAAAGACCGCACAGACAGTTGCGACTATGATCGGCAACCCTAAACCCAAAACCTTAATTGTGGCACCAAAATCGGTCATCCACCAATGGGTTGAAGAAATCAAACGTTTTGCTCCCCAGTTTTCTTCTTATGTGATTCTCTACGACGGACCCGAAAGAGATTCTATCGACCTGCACGGTGACAAACTTGTGGTTGTGGCACCTTATAGTTTGATCACAAATAGGAAAGATTTTGACTTGGGAACTCCTCTTCACGCAGTCCAGTGGGACAGAATTGTATTGGATGAAGGCCACGAAATCCGCAACAGATCTTCCAAAACACATAAAAGTGCGATGGCGCTGGCAGCACCAACAAGGTGGATTATTACCGGAACACCTGTCTTCAATTCTATCAAGGACTTCGCGTCCCTTGGAGAATTTATCGGATTGCGCAGGCAAGAAGTACAGCAATCCCCAGAGGGCATCCGGAAGAAGCATGTTCTTCGCCGCACCAAAGAAGATGTTGCAAAACATAGCGAACGCCTCAGACTCCCTCCTTGTGAAATTCAAACGGTAGAATTGGATATGAGCCCCGAGGAAAGTGCAGTCTATGATCAAGTTTTCACAGAATCGGCAGAAATTGTTAGAGACATTTTCAGAAATGCCGAGAACCTGGCGGCCAGTATGATGAACATCCTGGAATGCCTCTTGCGGGTCCGGCAGTGTATGGTTCATCCACAACTTTACTACGACGGTGTTGCCACCAAGGACGACGGGGAACTCCAGGTGTACGATGGGCCATCTGTAAAGTTGGATAAACTATGTGGATTTATCCAAGAACACCCGAAAGAGAAATCACTGGTGTTCTGCCAATTCATTGCTGAAATGGATATGGTCCAGGAACGGATCCACGACCTTGGCATTGCCACATACAGAATCGATGGGTCGGTAATCAGCGAAGAAAGGCAGGAAAAGATCAACGCCTTCAAGAATGACAAGACAGGTGCCGTTTTCATCATCCAGATCAAAGCAGGTGGTGTGGGGCTGAATCTCCAAGAAGCAACCAGGGTTTACATCACAAGCCCGGCTTGGAACCCAGCCACGGAACTCCAAGCCATTGCCAGGTCACACAGAACCGGGCAGACCAAGAATGTCTATGTCAAAAAACTGATCTACACAGGAGATAACGAATTTTCCAGTGTAGAACAGAGCATCCTTAAACTCCAAGAATCCAAGTCAGAAATTACTGCACAAGTACTATGCGACGAACGGCTCAAGACTGCCATCCCCTTCGCCAACCGTAAGGGTATAGATATTAAGAGTTTGAAATATATCTTTTCTAAGAAACAGTAAGATATAATTTTTTTAGTCCTCACGCCCCTCCCGCTCCTCACGCTCCTCACGCCCCATCAAATTCGCAAACCTTTCGGCCATGCTTAGAGTCTTGTCGGTGGTACGGTCGGCGCAAAACTCTTCTATAAACTCATCAAGTTGTTGTTTAAGGTAGTCTGTGTCGGGCAGTTCACCCTTCGACAATCTGGCAATGAAAAGTTTTTTATATTTTTCCAATAATTTCAGAAGCGGCTCGGTGTCCGCGCCCACTATGTTATACTCCTCTAAGCGCGCTTTAAGTTTTTTGACCATCTCAGGGTAGTCCTTCTTTTCGAACTCTTCTACGTTTATTTTTTGCTCTTCGAGTGAACCACACCCCGCAAGAGATGCAATCCTGTTATCAAAATCTTCCCGAATTTCATTCGCGCTCGTGTTCAACATATAGCACGCCTCCGAGTGAACATTATATATACCCTCGTACAAGCCAGTTCTCATAACTTTAGCCGCAGCCTTACCTACACCCTTGTCGTATGCAACCCTTGTAAGTCCACCGCTACCGTCACATTTTTTATCCTCACTCTCGTCTTCCTCGATCTCGTTCTCCATACCCTCCCTCTTGTTCATTGATGTGACTACCAACAATATCAATGCAAATAACCACAATTGTATAAGTGTACTCTCCTGGACCATTTATTATATGTCTATATTTAATTGTACCGCCTTTGTGTATAGCATGAGATCAAAACGATTGTACTGTTCAATCGTTTTTCTTAGGTCATCTGGGTATTGTGTAGGGACTTTATCAAATTTATCTGGTATAAAATTAACTCCAAAGTGTTCATTTAATTTTGTTATAAATTGTGGATATTTATCCAATACCCCCACCAATGTGTTGGTGTCATTAATGTGTTTCCACATTGTATCATATTTGGATTCTGTAAATGGTTCCAAATATACTTTTACATCACCTGTAAATGCAGTCAGTAACGACTTGCACATAATATCATGCCCGAGGGTGTGTGTGTGATCTGTACCATTTGATATCATTTCCTTTCTTATTCTTGTGTACGGATCTCTGATGACTGTACATAACGTATCGCATAAATCTGTTATTGGTTTTGTGTTATCCGCACGGTAATCTCCGCCATACTTCCAATACCTTATAAGTTTATCTTCTGGTGGGCGCCCCTCCTCCACCCACAGTTTAGGGTTCAAGTGGTGGACGAAAATTTCACCGGGCACGTGTTCTTCTATGGCATCTCTTAGCATAGACCCTCCGCAATGTGCAAGGTGTATAAACCCTTGCTGAACCATTTTAAAATATGTGTATAAAATATAGTCGCCCATATAACGCTCCTTTTCCATTCAATATTAGCAACAATGGGAAATTCGTGCGGGCACGTGGCAACTTACAAAGATATGACCGAGAATACATCTTCTCCTGTCACCACACACGACGATAATTATTACTTATCGTTTCTTTTGCTTACTCTTGATGCTCACCACTGTAGACGTCAAAATCTTCGTGACTATGTTACTATGGGGCTACAGGATGCTCAATACAGTCCTAATATGACCACACTTGACAAGGCTACACTCCGAGAACTCAATTATATTATGAGAATCAACCCATATATTGGTGCCTATAATGTTGGCGACCTCCTTGATGCTGGCCACGACATTGCAAGTGCTGCCAAACGGTGTGAGCCTGGTATGGTTGCTGTTTTAGAGGGGCGCCCATCCTTACGCAGGTGGTTCGCTACTTTTGACCCCGATACATATGCGGGCAACCACGATTCGAGGTTGGTCGACCTTGCTGAACTGACTATTACCCCCGATGGGCTTCACAGCGAATTTGGTTTCGCACTGTGTTGTAGGAACGTCCGCCGTTCGTTTTTTACACATTTGAACATTTAAAACGCCGTCTGAATCCACGTTTAATTTTCTATGTTAAATAATATATATGGAACCACATTTATTAAAAAATGATAAAATAATATTTTACAAATATTTAGATAATACAAATGTTTATTTTGAATATGGGTCAGGAGGAAGTACATACCAGGCAAGTATTAGAAAAAATATCAAAACCATTTATTCGGTAGAAAGTGATATTACCTGGCAAAAAAAACTAAACCAAACAATTAAAAACCCGAATATTAACTATATATATAATGAAATGGATACCGAGCCAGATACTTGGGGTAATCCAGGTAAAAATGCTACTAATATACAAAAAATAAATTATAGTAATCAGATAACAAAATTAAGTAAAGAAGAACAAGATAGCATTGATTTAGTTTTAATTGACGGAAGATTTCGTGCTGCTTGTTGTTTGAAATGTTATGATATTATTAAAGATAATTGTCTGATTGCGTTTGATGATTTTTTAAATAGACCACATTATCACATTGTATTAGAATATTTTGATATTATAGAAAAAACAGAAGATAATAGAATGGTTATTCTCAAAAAGAAAAAAAATGTAAATATTCCAAAAGAACTTATAGAAAAATATGAACTAATTCAGGGCTAAGTCGGCATTTCAAATGTTACTTTTTAAAAACTCCCTGTGGCCAAAATTTGTGTGTTGTGTGTAGTTGCACGAGTCCCGCAGGGACTCAGCCATACCAGTCCCTTCCAGTGCCCACTACCTCTCTCATCC